>ERZ795049.22-NODE-22-length-281776-cov-11.613724_pt1 | contig 281776 bp, 239 predicted proteins | sample MGYA00375133_ERZ795049 | MGnify/ENA primary metagenome ERZ795049 (study PRJEB30178, sample SAMN05720147) | activated sludge metagenome | isolation source: anaerobic digester from wastewater treatment plant | place: Japan | collected 2015-04-20 ...
AAAGACGCTCTTCTCCGTTCTTACCACGTGTCTGTCAGCCGGTACAACGACAAAGGCGAACATACCGGAGTCTCCAACTGGAGGAGGAATCCGGGGCTGTATCTGATGGCACAGGGTCCGGACCCCTGCCGGCAGATCAAGACGTTCTACCATCTTACGGTCGTCAAAGCGGGAGCACATCTTCAGCTCGGCGTGAACGGAGTACTCGCCCACGAGTTCGTAGACCCGCAGACGCTGCCAATTCCTCTCCCCGACAGCGGCAAGATCGGGTTTCGTGCTATTGGCTCTCAGATCGTGGTGGACGTCAGCAACATCCGGGTGACTTCTCTTGACTGATCAGCACCTGACCGTGAGGGGAACCATGAACATCAGAAGTGTTTCTTCATACGTCGTCCACGGCAAGTGTTTCGTCGTCGTGCAGACCGAAGAGGGAGTAGAAGGTGTCGGCGAGTGCAGCCCCATGCACAGCGAAACAACGGCGCGCTTCGTGGCGGAAGTTCTCGGTCCCCGAATAATCGGGAAAAACGCGCTGGAAACGGACAAACTCTGGCATGTGATGATGCTGGACACGTACAAACTCGGCGTTCAGGGAATCCAACCCGAAGCGGTCGCGGGTGTGGACATCGCCCTGTGGGACATACGCGGCAAGGCTACCGGGCAGCCCTTGTGCATGATGCTCGGTGGGTGCTATCGAGAGCACATCCCCATGTACGCGTCAATCGGGGGCGGAGCAACAATGACGCCGCGCGAAATGGCAACGAAAGTTGAAAAGGCGGTACATCTTGGATGTAAAGGTGTAAAAATCCGCATGGATTGGGGCGTTGCCCGACAGGACAGAGGGCCCGAAAAAGACCTTCGCATGGTGGAGGAATGCAAGCAGGTATGTGGGACCACGGTTCCTCTGAGCTTCGATGCTAACAACGGGTACTCGGTGCCGACTGCCATCCGACAGGGGCGCAAGTTTGAAGCGTTGGGGTTGCGGCATTTCGAAGAGCCGGTCGCTCAGTTTGACTATGAAGGGCTCGGGAAGGTAGCCGACGCACTCGACTTGCCTGTTTCTGCGGGCGAGCACGAATACACCCGGTGGCAGTTTCGTGATCTGATGTTGAACGCGCGAGTGGACATCGTTCAACCCGACGTGGTAAAGTGCGCCGGCATCACGGAGACGATGAAGATTGCGACCTTGGCGGAGGTCTTCAACAGGCTATTCCTCCCGCACCAGACTCAACCGTCGATTGGGACCGCCGTCAACGTGCACATATGTGCCGCGCTCCACTGGTGCGATTTGCCACAGGAGTACACCGGTCAATCACCCGAATTGGACGAACTGTTCGAGGAACCGCTCGTCTTTTACGACGGGGCTATTACTGTCCCCCTCCGCCCTGGACACGGGCTTGTTCTGAAGAAGTCAGCGCTCGACGGGGCAACGCGCTTTTCCACCTCAGCCAATTGAGGATCGCAACCAGAGGCAGACAGGTGTGTGCCCTTTCCCGGATCATCGGGTAGAATTCGAGTACATGGAGAGCAACTGAAAACACCACTACCAATTTGGAGGACAGCAGAGAAATGGCGAATCTTTGGGGAAAACACTGGACGAAGAGGGAGCTTCTGGAACGTGTCGGTGACATATCCCAGATAGCGGATGTGCGCAAGAGCGTGCTGGCAGATGGAAACAACACCGGCGTGGAGGTTTTCGATTTCGCTACAGGTTCGGGTTTCGCGTTCACGGTTGCAGCGGGACGCGCGATGGATGTGGTCGCGGCAAGTTACCAGGGAAAGGCTCTGGCATGGCGTTCCTCCGTCGGAGACCCCCACGGATCCTTCTACGACCCGGAAGGCCTGGAATGGTTGCGCCAGTTTTTCGGTGGTCTCGTCGCGACGTGCGGTCTGAGCTATGCAGGGGCGGCATGCACCGATGAAGGAAAAAAACTCGGGATACATGGACGTATTGGCAACGTTCCGGCCAAACGAGCGAATTTCGGCGGGTACTGGGAAGGCGATGAGTACATACTCTGGGCTTCAGGCGTGATGCGCGAAAGCGGCCTTTTCCAGGACGAGCTCGAACTGCAACGGGTCATATCGACGAAACTGGGGGCGAATTCGTTCACCATACGCGATAAAGTCGTGAATATCGGGTGGCATACCACACCTCTGATGATTCTCTACCATTGCAACTACGGGTTCCCGGTGGTTGCGGATGGCTCGGAAGTATTGACCCCGGCGGTCAAGGTGACGCCTCGGGATGCCGACGCGCGGGAGGGCGCCGAAACGTATTTCCGTTTGCATGAACCGGTGAAGGATTACCGCGAGAAATGCTACTACCATGACGTGAACGCCGGATCGGACGGACGTACCGCTATCGGAATCGTGAACCGGGAAATGGGGATCGGCGGGTACATACGCTACAGGCCGGAACAACTTCCCAGACTGATTCAATGGAAACAGATGGGGCAGGGTTGGTACACGTGCGGACTTGAGCCCGCCAACTGTCTTGTTGAGGGACGGGATAAGGACCGGGCAACGGGAAGACTCCAGTTCATCGAGCCGCAGGAAGAACGGGTTTTTGAGCTCGAACTCGGCGTACTGACGAACCAGGAGGAAATCGCGCAGTTCGAGGCGGAGGTCAATCGAATCCGCGGGTGATGTCGCGACTTTCGCTCTTAGAACAAACTGGCAGGTGTCCCGACCGGAATGAAAGGCGGGAAGGATGACGTTGCGCAGGCACGACGAGCGTCCGAATGTCGTCGTGATACTCTCGGACGACCAGGGCCCGTGGGCGATGCGGTGTGCGGGAAACAGCGAGCTGGAAACCCCCAACCTTGACAGGCTCGCGGCCACCGGGATGCGGTTCGACCGTTTCTTCTGCACCTCGCCCGTGTGCTCTCCGGCGCGTGCTTCTCTGCTTACCGGTCGCATTCCGTCCTGCCACGGTGTTCACGACTGGCTTGCCGCCGGCAACACCATCGCGAAGTATGAACCCGCGAGAAACGGTGAGCTCATCGACTTCCTTGCCGGACAACCAGCGTACACGGACGCACTGGCAAAAGCAGGGTACGCGTGCGGGTTAAGCGGGAAATGGCATCTGGGCGACTGCCACCGCCCAAGGGACGGGTTCGTGTTCTGGGATGCCCATGCAAAAGGTGGGGGCCCGTACTATCGCGCCCCCATGGTGCGACACGGGGAGGTCTACGAAGAACCGAACTACGTTACCGACGCGATAACAATGAACGCTTTGCGGTTTCTCGAGCAGCGAAAATCGCACAGCCAACCGTTTTACCTCAGTGTGCATTACACCTCACCACACAGCCCGTGGGACCGCGAGAATCATCCGAAAGAGCTTTTCGATCAATACCATGACGGCTGTCCCTTCACGTCGACTCCGGATTTGATACCCGCTCCGGACTGGGTGAAACACCGTTCAATCCCTGTGGACGACGCCGGCTCGAGGCGCCAGAAGCTTTCCGGCTACTACGCCGCCATCACCGCGATGGACACCAACATCGGCAAGATCATCGATTGGCTGGAAGAGAATGGCAAGCGAGAAAACACTCTCGTCGTGTTTACTTCCGACAATGGAATGTGCATGGGCCATCACGGCCTATGGGGAAAGGGAAACGCAAGTTTTCCACTCAACATGTTCGAGGAGTCGGTCAGAGTACCGCTCTTGGCATCGCACCCAGGAGTGATTGAGGGAGGCGCTCTGAACAGCGATTTGCTCAGCCAGTACGACTTTTCGTCCACTCTCCTCGAATACGTGGGAATCTCCACCCCGTCTGACCCCATATCTCCCGGCAGGAGTTTCTGTGAACTGCTCAAAGGCCGACGCAGGGACCCACATGAACACCTTGTTGTTTTCGATGAGTACGGCCCTGTACGAATGGTCAGAACGCGTGAGTGGAAATACGTCCACCGTTACCCGTATGGCCCGAACGAGTTATATCACCTCATCAATGACCCTGCCGAAACCGAGAATCGGATCAGTGACCCGGCGGCGCGTCCCGTGTTGAGAGAGATGCGGGAACGATTGCATGAATGGTTCGCGGTCTACTCAGACCCGGACCGCAATGGAGCGACCGAACCGGTTACCGGAAAGGGCCAGACAGGGTTGTGCGGCAGCCGTGCAAGGGGAGAGGACGTGTTCATACCTTTCTAGTCGTTCAGGTCTAGACTCCCCGGCGCGAAAAGTTGACATTACATAAGCATTCTTATCAGCACCCCATGGGGTGACAGATTTTTCGTAGCCGAGGCTATTGACACAACACAGGATCCAACTCATCTTCCATTTGGTCATTTCACCTCAGCTCAGGTGCCGGCGCGTGGGAACACGCCTCGGAGAATAGGGAAACCGGTGAAAATCCGGTACGGCCCCGCCACTGTAAGCGGTGCAATGGCACTCGTCATGTAATGCCACTGGGTGCTCGGAACCTGGGAAGGCGGACGATTGCTGCCGCGAGTCAGGAGACCTGCCTGAACTGCGTCACTCTGCTGCGAACCTGCGCGGGCGGGTTGAGCGGGGAAAGCTCGTCTTTCCTGCCCTTCGATTCCCGTCCTGCCTGCGGTTCGCCTGCTCCGTCGGAGAGCGCGCGTGACATCAGGCATTTTCCCCGCATTTTTGGCCCTTGTGGCGGCTCAAGTCGCATCTGCCTCGATCTCGGTCCGGGTGACAAACACCGCCGGTGAAGCCGTTCCTTCGGCGCTCGTGACAGTCGTAGGGGCACGCGCCGCCTGCTTCACGGACAGCCTCGGCACGTGCTCGCTTGCAGAGGTCTTTCCAACCGGCTGCCTTATCGCGGCGTCTGCTCCCGGGTTCCTCCCGGATACCTTACCGCTGCCGGCCACGCATCATATTGCGTTTGTTCTGCGCACAAACCCCATCGTACTGGAGCCGTTGGCGGTAACCGCTGACCGCCTGCGGGATTCGGAGCGATCGACCGCGTTTGTAACCTCGATTGAGACGGAGGAGCTCCAGGTCCGCGCCGAGACGGTACCAGAGCTTCTTAACGACATCGTCGGAGTTCAGGTTCGTTCCACCGGAGGCTTTGGCAGCTTCAGCACGGTCTCGATTCGGAGCAGCTCATCCGAACAGGTGCGTGCGTACCTCGACGGCATTCCACTGAACCAGGCTCTTGGCGGAGGGGTTAACCTGGCGGCCATTCCGATTTCCGTTGTCGAACGCGTCGACGTGTACCGGGGAGTCATTCCACCCATCTTCGGCGGCTCGGGAACGGCGGGGGTGGTCAATTTCATAACCCGGCAAGCAACGGACTCCCTGCGCTGGCAAGCCAACGCATCTTACGGCACATGGGATACGCGAACTGCCAGCGGCTGGGTCACGCGGCGCATAGGCCCTGTTGCCGGTATCGCCTCAGTGGACTTTTCCCGGAGCGACAACGATTTTACGTACCGAGACGATAATGGAACGACTCTCAATACGTCTGACGACACCTGGGTGCGACGGACGAATAACGAGTTTCTCGGTGTCAACACGCTTCTGCGCGTTTCCTCTGTTGAACCATCGGTACTGAAATGGACCGCCAGCTACTGCTACCTGCACACGAATAACCACCTGCCGGGAAATAGCGCCTATCATGATCTGCCCAACACCGCGCGCTTGCTTTCCGGGCAGCATCTCGCCGAAGGGATGGTGAGGATACCCTTACCACTTCTGACGGAAGCGGAGATCCGGGGGTACGGTTCATCCCGTCGTGATCGTTTTGAGAACAAAGACGGAACGGTCGGTCTGGGCAGAAGCGTCACCAACGACCGTACCGCTGCATGGGGGGGGCAACTTACCCTGTCATCGCTCATAGTTCCCTTGCAGCGTATTTCCTTGTTTTCCCAGGTTGCGCGCGAGGCTTACTACCCCGATGACAGGATGATCACAGACCCTGCAGTCCGGCAGCAGTTGCTCCGTTCGAGCCGGAGGGCGCAATACTCCTTCTACATCTCCGACGAAATCGCTTTGCTCCAGCGGAGAATTGTACTTACGGGCAATGTCGGAACTCATACAGTCAGCAACAATCTGATTCGGGAGGAAACGGGCTCGCGAACGTGGTCCGATTCCACCAGTTTTACTCAGCATCCGCACGCAGTCGGCGTCATTGTTGCCCCGACTCCCTGGGTTTCGATTCGCGCCAATTTGGGACGCTACACCCGGGTTCCAAACCTTTTCGAGCTTTACGGGAACAGAGGCACGAGCGTAGGAAACTCCTTACTGGTTCCCGAACGAGGCGAAAATCGCGACATAGGTTTTGTCGCACACACGACCCGCGAAGACGGTCGCCTTCGGCATGCCTCCGCGGAGGTGGTTCTCTTTGAGAGCAAGATTACCGACATGATCGCATTCTGGTCGGTGTACAACCGCATGAAGCCCTTCAACGTGGGGAAGGCACAGATTCGCGGGGTGGAAGTAGCCGGTTCCCTCGCAACCGCATTCGGGTTTTCCAGCAATCTCGGCGTAACGTGGCAGCACCCGCGCAACGAATCCGCGCTCTACAACGGCCTCTACTTCGGGAACGACCTGCCCCACCGACCACGATGGCAAATCGATTCGCGCAGTGAGTTCTCGTTCTCTGGCGTAACGCTGGCGTATGGACTTCATTACCACAACCGATTTTTCGGGCAACCGGTTAACAGCATCGGTGACACGATGCCGTCTGCGTTCCTCCACGATGTGGGAGTTCGTTTCCGTCCACACGAACGAGTGCATTTGTCGATAGAAGGCAAGAACCTGGGAAATGTTCGGGAATTTCACAGTCGCTACGTGCCCCTTCCAGGGCGAAGTGTCTTCGTTGCCTGTCAGGTTTCTTCGTCCTGATAGAGCGTTCCGTTTGTTATCGAAAGGAGATCCCATGCTCACGAATGTCGTACGCCGACTCATTCACACGTCCGCGACCGCCTCGATTCTTTTCGTGCTCGCGTCATGCGGAACGAATAACCCTGCCCGGTCGCACAGTGCCGGGTACGGGAGCGCGTTCGTTTTCATGACCGATTATATGTCCGCCGCGGTTGGTGTTTTTCGGCCTGATTCGAACTCCGTCGACGTCCTCCCCCTTGCCGGCGTGCATACCGATGTCGCACTTCGATCGTATGGCGGACTGGTGTATGTGCTGGAACGTTTCGGTAAGGACGCGATCACTGTCATCGACCCCGCGTTGCCAACGGCACCGACAGCAAATTACAGCACCGGGAACGGTTCTAATCCCCAGGATATCATTGTTGCGGATGCACACAGGGCGTACGTTCTGCGCCTCAATACAAGCAACGTCCTCATCATCAATCCGCAGACGGGGGACAGCCTCGGGACCATTGATCTTGCTTCGTACGCGGACCCCGCAGACGGCCGGCCCGAGATGGCGGCGGGAGTCCTCGAAAGCGGAACTCTGTACGTTCTGCTCCAGTTGCTTGATACGGCCTCGAACCCCTGGCTGTGGCCTCCAACCGGCTTCGGGAAAGTCGTTGCCATTGATACGCGTACCAATGCGGTAACGAATGCGTTCACGCTGACGGTGAAAAACCCTGTGGCGATGGCCGTGCACAATGGCACGCTTTTCGTGGCCGGTGGCCCGTACGACGACATCAGCGCAACCGGAATTGACAGGGTACCTTTATCCGGAGGTACGCCGACCCGCCTTGTGGACGGCGCTTCCCTCGGGGGGAGACCAACCGCACTGGAGGTGTGCGAACAGAACAACTCCGCGTGGGTACTGGTTCAGAAAACCTGGCCCACGGCTACCGTGTATCGGGTGAGCCTGACCACCGGTGTCACGGCGGATAGCCTCGCCGAACCGGCGACCCCGGCCGCCATCGCCGTAGGAATGGACAGCGTGTTGCTGGTAAGCGATCGCTCAATGAGTGTTCCGGGGCTTTTCGTGTACAACGCCATCACTGGAGAGAAACGACGAGGTCCGATTACCACGGCGCTGCCGCCGGACGCGATCGTTTTTGTCAAGGATTAGTGATTGGTTATGAAAACGGGCGAGCCGGGAGCGGAACGATGCATGTGCCTCGCATCTCCACGCAACCGCTTCCGGCCCTGCCCCTCCACCTACCCAACTGACCTCATGGTGATCCCCTGTTCCATGATCGGATTCGGCCTTCCTGTCTGCGCCGGGCGACGCGTGATCCAGTCCTCAAGAACTCCCTTCAGGTCAGCAACCACGTCTGGCCGTGCATCCACCAGATTCGTGGTCTCTTTCACTGGTTTCTCGTTCAGATCGTAAAGCTCTACCGGCGGAAGCCCATGGAAGTCGGGTTCCAGAGCCTCAATGTATTTCCAGTCGTTTGTCCGAATTCCGTGTTTCCGCATCCATGAGCACTCAGCTACGTACAGAGCGTCGTAGTTCCCCTTCTGGGAGCCCCTCTCTGCCAGAGGTCGCAGACTGGTCCCGATCATTGCGTTTTCCGCGATCAAATCCCCCAGCCCAAGGTAATCCAGTATCGTGGGCGCGATGTCAAACGTGGCCACCTGCCCTCGCAAGCGTTGGCCGGCGGGAATCTTGCCGGGACATCGAAGAATGAGCGGAACACATACATTCGCGTCATACAGCCCGTGATGGTCGAAGAAACACCCGTGTTCGTCCATTGTCTCGCCATGGTCGGACGTCACGATAACAAGCGTCTCCCCCTCAAGATTCAGTTCACGTAACCGGCAAAACACATGAGCAAGTACCGCATCGTTGTATGCGATCTCTGCGTCGTATTGCGCAGCGACAAACTCCCGACTTGTTACTCCCGGCAACCACGCACGGAAGTATTTCTCAAAAGGTGCGAACGCAAACACCTCGTCCATGGACCGGTCCGCAGGGGCCTTCTCGTCGCCTTCGAAAAACATGCGCGAGAATGGAGGGGGAGGCAGGTAGGGTGTGTGGGGGTCCCAGTAATGGAGGAAAAGGAAAAAGGGTTTGTCCTGGTTCGCAGCATCCTGAAGGAGCGGAAGCGCCACGTCATTCACCGCCTCGGCTTTACGTTGCGGTTCAGTTCCGTTCGATACCCAGGAGTACCTGCGGTAATCCTGGAATCCCCGTTCGAACCAGCGCCCTAGATTGTCCGCGGCACCGGTGAAATACCCCTGCTCGCCAAGTATCTCAGCAATCATTTTCACACCGGTCGCAGGTTCCACGTTTCCGCCATGGGAAATAACCTGATGTGACATGGCGTCGTGGCCCGAAAACATCGTCGTGTAACCCGGGTGCGTCGGAATATGGGGCGACACCATGTCAAGGAACACCGTGCCCCCGGCCGCAAATGCATCAAGGTGGGGACTGGTAAGCCTATTCCAGCCATAGCAACTTAGATGATCGGCTCGGAGAGTATCGATCGCTACAAGAAGAACGTTCATAGTCGCTCCTTTCGACATTTGCGCACTTTCAACCCGGGGATCTCGCGCGATTTCCCGCGTGTACGATTTACGTCCGCCGTGGACTCGAGTCAACGGGTTATGGCCGCGGAATGCACGTAGAAACCCACCGAGGTACATTTGGAATCTTGAAAACAGTGTCAGCTGGATGGCGGGGTCTGAACGCGTGCGCGGAACACTCCTGTTACTTTTCCCGGTGTTGGTTGGAGTTACAAAAACTTCCGCCGGCCTCGGTCCAATGAACCTGCTCGTTGATGGGCTTGGTGGCGTCCGGACGAGTCCCCGAAGCGAGTTGTGGGTGCCGGAAGAACCGACCAGCCTCCTGGGCAGGCATCGGTTCGTCGTATCACTCTCGACCGTACTCGGGCGTTCTCTTTCCCCCGATTACGGTAACGGGATTGTCGGGGAGTCGTACGCCGCGGGTCTCGGGAAGGCGCCACCGTGGGCTGGGACTACGGGGTAACTGGCGTCTGGGCGCTCGGTGCCGGACAAACTCTCCGGTGGGTCAATCCGGACCGTTTCTACCGCGTGTCTCCCTCACCAAAAATTGGAGCGATGGCGCTCTCCCATGCGTGGGAACGCGGTTCCTGGTCTATCGGCGGCACCGCGAAACGACACTCGTTCAGTCTTACGGATGACTTCCAGTTTGTGCGTTTCCCACGCTCGTCCAATGTCCAGATCAACAGTTTCTTCTACGATCACCTCGAAACAGCAATTGGACGAACAATCTCGTATGACGCGCTCGGCAACAACATGGTGTTCGTTGGCGACACGCGCTGGAAAACACGTTTCGGTACCTTCGGCGTCATGCTGTCCGCACACAACGCAAGTTTGGATGCCGTCACGGAACACAGAAACACGATTGCAGACACCCTCTATTCCCGGCACCTGCTGAACGGCATAAAAAACGGTGATCTGAACGGAACATGGAGCGGCACCGGCGCCACACTTGCCTGGGATGGTACGTTCCGGCCTGGTTGGTCGTACGGTCTCAGGTGCGGCGAAAGCCAGACCTCCGGTGACGCGGTGATTTGGATCCGAAACCCGTCTGAGTTCCCCGACGGACATGGGTACACGTACAAACTCGAACCCCGGGTGTGGGGGTTGGATACGCTGTCGATGAAGAACAGGTATTTCTCGCTGCGCACGTCGTTTGATCCTGCAGTGTCGACCGGGATTGAGTGCCTGTTCAGCTGGCAGGGGGGGGCCATGGCAAACGGAGCGTTCGGCCAGACACCCGTGCTTACTATCGACGCCGTAGGCGACACTGTCCTGCCTGTCAGTCAGGGGGCCTTCGCGACCGTTCAGGGCTCATTTGAAGGCATTTCGATACTTGCCACCATCCGGCATACTCCCGGCAACGAACCGTGGAGTGTCGAAGGAAGTGTCGGGTATGTTCGCGTTTCCGCGCATGCCGATTTTTCCGCGGTTCCCCGTACAACCGGATTCGATTTGTCCCCGCGCACGACCACATGGGACCTGAAGGCTGCGCGGTTTGGGTATTGCGCGTTCGGTTTCACCCGCCGCGTAACCAGCCAGTTCTACCTCACATATTCCGTCCGCCATTTGTTTCCACTTTCCATGGATTGGCATCGCAACGGGGCACGTGATCCAGCGCCTGGCGGCCTGACCGGTTTCCGATTCGGAAGCCTGCACGAAATGTCCGCACGCATGGTGCTTTGATCGGCCCAGGTCGGCCCCCTCCCTTGGGGCGTTTGGAGCTCCCTCGCGACATTTCAATTGCCCCTCAGGTATCTTCCCATGGCAATCAAGGAGAGTCCAATGACGAGTTCGGTATCAAAGGCAGTCGCAGCGCTGTTTCTTGCCGTGTTTTCCATATTTGGCGTCGTCTCGGCGGGCGTCATTCGAGACGGCGTGCTGATGGTGGACGGAAAACCGTTCTTCCCCCTCGGAAGCTGGAACTTTTCGATTACAACACCCGAGGATATCGCGCGTCTCGGTATGAACGTAAGTTACCGGGGCGGCCCATCAACCCCCGAGGCGGTAGAGCAGTTCCGGCCTTTCATGCGCCAGTGCAACAGGCTGGGCATCCAGGTAGTACCATACCTCTCGTACGGCGGCGCAGGCGTCATCCCATGGGCGCCGGAAGCTGTCCGAGCGATTTCCAGACTGGCGAGTGAACCGAATCTTTTGCTCTGGTACGTGGGTGACGATATTACGATGCGACACCTCGAGGGCATCCAGCAGACGGTGTCCATCTTGCGACAGGAAGCACCTTCGGTGCCAACCGCGGCAGATTACATAGCCAAGGCGACACCGGAAGCCAAGACCACATTCACGCAATTCGTGGACATTCGGTGCCAGTATTCCTACCCCATCCCAAATGACTCCCTGCGGTCGTACATGCGGTTCTTTGACGAGCAGCGGGAGTTCGTGGGAGACCCACTCTGGACATGGGTGCAGAACTTCATGTGGGCGAGCACCGGAGTCTCGCTGGGACTTGGCATAGAAGACGGACCGGGGCCCATTCCGGACCCGGAGCAGGTGCGACTTCTTGCGTTCGCTGCGATCAATCGCGGGGTGCGCGGCCTTCTGTTCTTCCCGCACCACGAACTCCACCTGCAGCCGGAGCTCGCCGCGGAAGTAGCCTTGACGTGCCGTGAAATTGGACTTGTGTCGTCCCACCTGGCTGCCGGAAAAACGACGTTCGATCTCCCCACCTCAGACCCGGATCTCAATGCAACCGCATTCCGGTACGGCAATTCCACGGTCGTCTCCGCAATGCTTGCCCGCGGGCACTATCATCGTTGGGTAGACGAAGCGGTCGTGAAAAACGTCTGGATCGAAGTGCCTTGGAGCGAAAGAGGGTCTTCGCTCCCGACGGCCGTGCTGGTCGCCACCCCTGACGCAGTGAATTGCGTGGTTTCACGTGCCCAGACACCCGGCTGGGTTAGGGTCAGGGTGCCATCCCTTGAACTCGCCGGGTTTATCCTGCTGTCAACCGATTCGCGCGAGATCGCGCAGCTCCGCCGCGGCGTGCAGCGCATCACGGAACAGCTCTCGGGGCTCGCGGTCGCGGGATCTATCGCTCAGACCAGAAAAGTCTCGGCGGCGGCGTGGTCAATCGGTTTCGGAAACCTTTACGACGCGGGGAATCTGGTTCTGCCTGCAGTCCGTCTCAACGAACAAGCGATGGATGCAGTCAAAGAAGGTAATGAAGTCGCCGAAGTGCGTCTGTGGAGAGAAGCAAACCGAGTCTGCAGGACTGTTCTCGACAGCATGATGGTGTTCGCAGAAGCACGTCGAGCGCTGGTGCCGGCGGCGCAACAGCGGTACCTCAACAGCCCGTACGGGCTGTATGCGATCAAGAATCTCATGCGTGCGCCTGCGGTGGACGATCCGTGGCATCACGTTGCGCAATGGGAAGTAACAGGGCCGTTCCCGCTCGAATATGACCAGAACGCGCCGGATGTTTTCCCTCCAGGGTTCGAGAGGGTGTATCCACCTGAAAACGCTACCGCGTCCAGCGGACCGTTTGCAACTGTGGACGGTCCCGCATCATGGAAACCCGCCGTGGCAGACATCACAGGAATAACGGATTTCCTGAACTATTTCAGCACCACGGATAATGTCGTTTGCTACGCGAGAACCACGGTGACTGCGCCACGTGACACGACGATGGAGATGAGCATCGGCAGCAACGACGGGGCGAAGGTGTGGGTCAACGGGACGGAAGTGCTTTCGATTCATCCCCCCGGCGGCCGAGCCGCTGCACCACATCAGAACAAAGTGACCGTCAACCTGCGCGCAGGACGCAATGTGGTGCTCGCAAAGGTTGAGAACCTGGGGCTTAACTGGCAGCTCTACCTGTCATTCCGCGATGAAAACCGCGTGCTCAAGTTCTCGACGGACTGAGCAAGCCATTCCGATCCTCCCAAAAGGAACCGGCGTGGGGCTCTTCAACGCCACACGCCGGTTTTTTTCCTTCTATGCATCCCCCCGGGTGCTCACCAGTTGTGTATCTGGTGTCCCGCGCCGGGGAACCAGATCCAATCCACGAAGAAGCTGATGAATACCCCCAGCGCATAGCCGGCGATAATGCCAAGGAACGCAGGGCGCGCTCGCTCGTATGCTTCCACGCCACCGACCCGGAGCAGTATGCTTTTTATCACCCACGTCAGAAAAATGCTGAAGAACATCATCCTGATGTTGCCGGCCGCGGCGATTGGAAAACCGATCGGATGCAGCGGCCAACCCGGAACACGATACTGAAGGAACGTCAATATCGCCATGACTAGCGCGCCGATACCAAGGAAGGACCATCGTCCCGCGTCTACCGGCATCCGCGCCTGCATCTTCTTGATTACCGCGTCGTAAACTTGCTCTCCGTGCTGGTGATACGCCCAGGAGAGGAACGTTGTCACGCCGTGCGTGTAGCTGATGTAGATCATGTAGATCGTACCGATCAGGTAGGCGACGGTAAGCGCCATTGCAAGCGCCACAAACATTCGCCGGCCACTGCGCCCGATCTTTGCGCCGAGATAACTCACATGGAAGATCCCTGGCATAAGTGGCGCACGCCCATTCACAACGAGCGAATATGTGCCGACCATCCCGACGATCGCTGAGGAAGCAACCCCCTGCGTTCCAAAGGCATAGAACGTAAACATTGTCGGCGTGAGGGGGCTTTGCATGTACACAAGTCCGGTCTGGGCAATGACGCGCGTTGTTCCGTAGAACGCGACGAACGCACCAAACAGATAGACCAGCACCATACCCCACGACATGCCGAGGGCGATCAGGTATCCTCCCATGTACAACGCGGCCGCGACCAGGCCCGGCACAGCCCAGCGGTACGGAAGCAGCTCGTGCTCATCGTTCGCCTTGATCTTGCCGATGACGGAGTACCAGACATCGCGCAGATGGTGGCGCGCCATCCAGAATCCCCAGAACACGAAGACAATGAATCCACCAAAACCCTGCCAGCTCGTCAGCGCGTCCCTCGATGAATAGAGATCGTCCGCACCCCCTAACGTGTATCCGACTCGAAGCAAAATCGTGCTCTGGAGGAACACGATGAGATACCATACCCAGACGCTGAACAGAACGTTCGTGTTTACCATGTACGCAAAACCAACGACGTACATGTTCAGTTTGATCGCCAAGGTTTCAGGGAAGCCCGGGCCAAGTTGAATGCCTTGCTCATCCATGATTGGCAGGCGGGGAAACTGCGGCTGGAAGTAGTAGACGATGTTCCACATGATCACGAACAGCGGGATGCTCGCCCCTATCCAGAACGCGCGCTTCCTCATCATCGCCGGTATGTTGAACCGCCCGCCCGGGTTCCCCATGATATCGAGGGGCACCTGCGCGAGTGGAAACGCAAGACGCTCGTGTTCGGCCCATTGCCTGCGCATGATAGAGGCAAGACAAATTGACCCGAATGCAACGGCACCGACGAAAGTGCCCCACCAGAATGCCGGAACCACCCAGATGCGCCAGGGAATGGCTACTCCGCTGGGCATTCCCACGAAGGCCCACCGTAGTTCCTCGCTGGGCCCCTGAACCACCGCCCATTGCCGGAGATGCGGCCAGAGATCATCCATCCACCGATTTTCCGGCGTGGCGAGGTAGTACGGAACTGCATCTACCGCAAACACCCACCCGAGAAGATCGGCCGTCGCCATCACGGCCCCGATCAACGCCATCGCGAAAACCGCGAGCACCTCGGCCGGTGATAGAGCCCATGTCGGAAAGAAGCGCCCTATCCCGATATTCACCAGAACAATCGTGAAAAAAAGACCGAACGCGCCAACGGGAAGTTGGCTCAGGTTCATGCGGGAAGCGCCGATCAAGTACTCTGACGTGGGAAGAAGAACGCTTATCAACGCGCATGCCACGGCGCCAAACAACACAGACCGGGGCGTGATTTCTCCGTAATCGTGCAGTTCATCGTGCGTAACGAGCATAGAACGTACCGAAGGAAAATGAAAGAAGGCGCCAGCGCGCGGTTGCAGGAACTGGCGCCGGGAAAGCGCGGATTATCAACGGCTTTCCCATTTACGACAAATGAAAGTTACCCAACAACATCACGCGGGTCGAGTCCTGCGCAGCGGATTTGCCGCAACGAGTCGCTCCGTTCCTCGGATTGGCGGGCAATTCCGGCTTCGGGAAGAGAGTTAACGCTCGGGGTTGTACGCCCGGGATACTCCGCCATAGAACCCGTCCTTCCGCCTCGCTCGCTCGGTGATCGCTACCACGTCGCGGACATCCTCGACCGTGATATCCTGTGCGGCGTTTTCCCGCAGAACAGCAAACACGTTGTCATGGAGATCGTGGGGCACGTGTGATTCGGCCGCGACAGTTTTCTGCTTCCACGGAATTGAGTCCGCGAAATCGTAACTGCGGTTGGGGGAGGGCCCTCGCCTGACGCCGTACCCTTTCTGCAAGTCCCCGGGGTCGAAGTAACGGAGTTCGCTTGTTTTTCCGTCGCAGATCAGGGTGCCATTGCTTCCGAGTATGGTCCATTTGGGCTCAGGAAAGGCGTTCGCGGAAGAAACGAGCATGTCCGCGATACGTCCATTTCTGCCTTTCATGATGACCCTGACGTGGTTCTCGACGTCTCCGACATTCTGGACGAGTTTGAGGTCCGTAAACACCTCTGCCACCGGGGATTGCAGCATTTGCAGAAGAAGGTCGAGGAAATGCGGGCAGGTGTTGTTGAGTACCCCTCCGCCGTACAGTCTGGTCGTCTGCCAGTCGTTTCGGCGCGAGAAAGCCAGAGCGCGCATCCGAATCTCGAACACATCCCCCAGTATGCCGGACGCAATCATCTCCTTCAGATGAAGGTATTCCTTCGTGTAACGGTAGTTGTGGAAAGGGAACAGACGCTTGCCCGATTGATCCCGCGCGCGAATGATCCTGTCCACCCAGCGGGTATTCATCGCAATCGGCTTTTCCACCAACACGTGTTTGCCCGCCTCGAGCGCCTGGCATGCAATCGGAGCGTGTGAAAACGAGTAAGAAGACACAATGACCAACTCGGCGTCGGTTCGTCGCAACATTTCGGCGTGAGTGCGGTATGTTTTGCATCCGAGTTCTCGTGCGCTTTGTTCCCGACGAGCTTTGTCGAAGTCCGCAACCGCGACAATTCTGAACCTTGAATCGTTCCTCAATCGAGCGACGTGAATGTCGTAACCAGAACGCCCTTGACCCACTATGGCGACGCGCAAAGGCGAGTGTTCCATTTCCTCTTCCCTTCCGATAGTTACCGTTTCATCCGTTGCTTGAGGAGTACGAGAAATACGGGGCCGCCGATCAGCGCGGTAATAACGCCCACAGGCAACTCCGTCGGTGCTATCACGGTCCGCGCCAGCGCGTCTGCCAGCATCAGAAACGCAGCACCTGCGAGAAAACTGGCCGGAATGAGCAGACGATGATCCGGGCCGGTCGAAATCCGTACCGCGTGTGGAATAATCAAACCGACAAACCCGATTAGCCCCGCTGCCGCCACCGAAGCACCCGTCACCAGTGACGCGCCGACAAACGCAATCCGTTTCACCGATTCCACGTTTGTCCCGAGCGTGGCAGCCTGTGACTCACCCAGACTCATCTGATTCAAATCGCGCCCGATTGCCATGAGAAAAACGAGCCCGATTCCCACGTAAAGAGCAAGTTTTCCTACGAGCGGAAGCGGCATCGTGCTCAGATGCCCCATTAACCAGAACATCACTGTCTGCAACTGGTCGTACGATAGAGTTATCGTCAGCGCCATGATGGCAGAAGAACAGACGGAATTTGTGACCACCCCCGCCAGCAGCATCGTATGGAGGTTAACCCGGCCACCGCCCCGGGCGAACAGGTAGACCACGATGATCGCGATCAGCGCACCAAAGAAGGCAAACAGCGGCACACCGGCCAACCCGGCGATACTCACGCCGCCCCCGATGGATACCGCGATCACCGCGCCCAGTCCTGCGCCGCCCGATATGCCCAGCACGAACGGATCGGCAAGTGAGTTCCGAAGAAGCGCCTGAAACACGACACCGGCAACCGCAAGGCCTCCTCCAACCACCCCGGCAAGCAGCACACGGGGAAGCCGGACTTCCCGCACGATAACGGCGTTGACGCCTCTCGAAGAGCCGAACGCTGCCAGAACGTCGCTCGCGGGAACCCATGTAGACCCCAGGCCCACCGAAATCACTGCGACGAACACCACGGCAACCAGAAGAACGGTAATCCAGAGCCACCAGCGACGCACCGTCAGGTGAGCCAATTCAGGTACCTCCAAATAGACTGAGGTCAGGCTGACGCGAACACTTCTGCCGGGACCTTGGGTCCCTCGTTCGGAAGTGGACCCGGGCCCTTGCAAGTTGCATCAAAATTCCTGGGAAGAACGACTTCTATTTCGGCAAACAGGCTCGCGGTCCGGGGCGAAATGCTCCCGGCCTGCGGCACTCCCCAAATATATGCGCAATATCGCAGCTATACCATCCACAGGGCAAAAATGGTCAGGGGGTGTCCGAAGCACCCCCTGACCTCATGGCACACGCGTTCGTGACAAACCACTTGTTCCTGCTACCCTTCGGATTGTTCATCCGACGAGGCTGGCGTTGCATCTTCCCTGTCTGCCGGTTCGTCATCGTGAACAGCATCCACAGGCTCTTCCGTAGCACCCTCGGCAGCTTCAGGGAAATCCTCTCCCTTCGCTTCCACTGCGTCCGCAATTGTGATCGGGCGTTGCACATGAGCCGCGAGGTACTCCTTCAGTTCCTCTTCTGATTGGTGCTCGAGGTACCGTTTCACACTCAACACGATTCGTTTCTGTTCGCGATCGAACTCCACGACCACCATGTTGAGCGTCTCTCCGGGGCTGAAGTGCTCTTCAGGAGTCCTCATGTCCTCGATCCCGAGCTGACTCACCGGAATAAATCCTTCCACGTCGCCCTCGAGATCAACCACCACGCCTTTGTCCGTTACACGGCTTATGACTCCGGAGGTCTGGACGCCGGGCTGATACTGAGCCTCAAGGCTATCCCACGGGTTCTCTTCACAGTGCTTGTGGGAAAGGGAAATCCTGCGTTGCTCTTTGTCGATATTGAGAACCACCACGGGCAGGTCATCGCCTTTCTTGACGACCTCTGACGGGTGTTTGATCCGTTTCGTCCATGAGAGATCCGATATATGGACCAACCCGTCAATGCCTTCTTCGATTTCGACAAACGCCCCGAAATTGGTGATGTTTCGAACTTTGCCAATCAATTTGGTCCCCACTGGATAGCGCTCATCCAGCGTTTCCCACGGATCGGGCTGCGTCTGTTTGAGCCCGAGGCTGATCTTCTCATTCGCTTCGTCAACGCGCAGCACGAGAGCTTCTACTTCATCGCCAATATTGAGAACCTTCGAAGGATGGCGAACGTGCTGCGTCCACGACATCTCCGATACGTGGATCAGGCCCTCAACGCCCTCTTCAAGTTCGACAAAGGCTCCGTAATCGGTGATGGATACGACGCGCCCCTTCACGCGGCTGTTCACCGGATATCGTTCCTGCACACCCTTCCATGGGTACTGCGCAAGTTGCTTCAACCCGAGGGAAATCCGACCGCGTTCCTTGTCGTAATTGAGCACCTTCACCCGGATGTGATCGCCTATCTTCACCACTTCCGACGGGTGATTTATCCGCCCCCAGGACATGTCGGTGATATGCAGAAGACCGTCCACGCCGCCGAGATCAATGAAAGCACCGAAATCGGTAATATTCTTGACCAATCCTTCGCGTATCTGATCCTTTTCGAGAGTTTTCAGCAACTCGTCACGCATTGTCTCGCGCTCTTCCTCGAGAAGCACACGCCGGCTGACAACAATGTTCCGCCGGTTCTTGTTAAGCTTTATGATACGGAAGTCGAACGTCTTGCCCAGGTATTGTTCGAAGTTCTTTACCTGACGCAGGTCAATCTGCGAGCCCGGCAGGAAGGCGTCAACACCGAACAGATCAACGACGATGCCACCCTTTATCCGTTTCGTAAGCGTCCCAGCAACCGGTTGGCCTGAGTCAAAGGCTTCTTTGATCCGGTCCCATACCCGCATGAAATCGGCCTTCTGTTTGGAAACCACGACCTGGCCTTCCTGGTCCTCGATTTCCTCAACAAAAACCTCGATCTCGTTCCCGACCTGTGCTTCCGACGGGTCGGTGAATTCGGCGAGCTTTATTGATCCCTCGGATTTGAAACCGATGTCCACGATGACTTCATCGTTCTCGATCCGCAGGACTTTACCCTTTACGATTTCGCCTTCTTTGACAGCGAACGACGACTCGTACTTGCTGATGAGCTGTTCATACTCCTCGGAAGCATACTCGTCGTCCCGGGGGAGCTCGTTCACATCAGAAACGAACTTGACCCTGGCGGGTGTTCGCTCTTCTTTCGTTGCCTGAACGGGCGCCTTGTCCGCGGCGGGTTGTTCCACGGGCGCAGGTTCCGCTGCACTCGGGATGATCTGTTCTTCTGCCATTGTGGTTTCCTTCCCGGACGCTCGTATCCCGGTGGCGCGAGCACGGTCGTCCTGTCTGCGCGGCACGTCATCGCAACTGAAGAACGTTGCTGATGACGTGGAAGAATGGTGGTTACTGCTTCTGGTCTACCTCGGCTTTCAGGCGAGCGATTTCCACCATCACGGCATCCGTCACCGTCTGATAAGCCCGTTTGCGTTCCTGCGGATCCGAGACGTCAGGCGGTTCCACGACGCGCCCCAGCGCAACGCGGAAACGGCAACGGCCCGAAAGCGCCTTCCAGACATTCGCGGTGCCACTGACGTACACCGGAACAACCGGTGCCCCCGTCCAAACCGCGAGCATCCCGACACCCACTTTGCCTTCCCCTAGTCTGCCGTCTTTCTGACGGGTCCCTTCGGGGAACACAAGCACTCCTTCATCCTTTTCAAGGGCCGCTTTCATCACCTCCAGTGCGCCTCGAGTGTACCCGGCGCGGTTTACCGGTCGCGCATGGAGGGCACGGATGATGCGGCCAAAAATCGGGATCGCGAAAAGCTCCTGTTTCGCGAGATACATGAGCTGGCGCTTTAACGATGCTCCCACAACGGGAGGATCCAACGCGGAAATGTGATTGGATGCATATATCACGCGTCCGTGCATCCGCTCGTTTTCACGGCCTGATACCTTGATACGAAATGCCACCACCAGGAAAAACCTGATGATTGACCATATGATCCGATAAAGCACGCGTGACCAGAAAGAGTACGGCGACGGCTGGTTCGTCACGTTGTGTGCACCTTTTCCAGATATCTGCGCACTCGTGCAACTACTTCGTCAACCTGCTGCTGAATGGACAACTCCGAAGTGTCCAGATCCTCGGCGCCCTCGGCGCGTTTCAGCGGAGAAACTGCGCGACTCGAATCATACTCATCCCGCCTGACGATTTCGGAAAGAATCTCTTCCAGGGGTCTTACAATTCCTCGCTGTTCCAGTTCCGCTTTTCGTCTCCGCGCCCTGGTGACCGGATCAGCGACGAGGAAGACTTTCACTTCCGCGTTCGGAAAAACCACCGTACCAATATCACGGCCTTCCATCACTACGTCACGAGAGCCTGCGAGAACCCGTTGCTGGCGAACGATCTCTTCGCGAACCCCCGCAACCTCGCTCACGCGCGATACATGCCGATCCACTTCCGGCGTGCGGATCGCCTGACTTACGTCCTCCCCGTCGAGTGTCACCCACGGAACGCCGTTTTCCTGCCCGAGTTCTATCCGAACCTCCCGGGCCAGTCTCGTCAATTCCTCGTCGTCCTCGAGGCGAACGTTTCGACGCAGAGCCGCCAGTGTCAGCGCACGGTACATCGCGCCAGTGTCGATATGAGTGAAACCCAGAACCTTCGCTACTTCACGCGCTGTCGTGGACTTCCCCGAGCTTGCAGGACCGTCAATCGCCACGACCATCCACGCACTCCACCTGTTTCCACAGCCGTTCGCATTCGGCTGCCGAGAGCACTCGCCACGCCGCCGTGGCAAGGCCGGCGAGACCGATTCCGGCGAATTCGGTTCTTTTGAGTCGAAGAACCTCATGTCCCACTGCGCGGCACATGAGGCGCACCTCCCGTTTTCTGCCCTCTCGAAGAACCAACTCCAGCTCAGAGGTATCCTTGCGCTTCTCGCACACCCTCACCTCGGCGGGGCTCGTCGTACCACCTTCTATTTCCACCCCGTTGCGAAGGCGATCTAATGCTTGAGCATCGGGATGCCCCTTCACCAGCGCGCGATACACACGTGGTATGCGATAACGCGGATGCGTAAGGTGCTCGACCAGTCCCCCATCGTTGGTCATCAGCAACACACCTTCGGTGTCGAGGTCCAACCTTCCGACGGGGACCAGATGCGCGTACTCGCTCGGCAACAGGTCGTACACCGTTCTGGTGTAGTGAGGATCCCTCCGCGAGACAAGGTAGCCGGCAGGTTTGTTCATCACGAGGGTCGTTTTTGACTCGACGGGGGTAATCACGCGACCATCAAGACAAACGACATCCCGGGTCGTATCGATCCGAGCGCCCAGTTCCGCCGGCAGACCGTTCACGGTAACGCGCGAAGAAGCGATGAGCTTGTCGGCACTTCTTCGCGAAGCGACACCGCACCGCGAAAGAAACACGTTCACCCGAACAACGCAAGCATTGTCGGCTGGCGCATTCACAGGAACCTCTTGTTTTCACAGAATCTTTTAATTTTACGCTCAATATGGGGTCGGCGTCAAGTAACGGGCCGGCGGTGACTCTAGGTGACACACCCGGTACGGGTGTTCGTTGAGCGGAATGTTCCGCTGATCACACTGTACTTCTCGGCCTTCCACGGCGTACGAAACCCGTAGACTCTATGATCGTACGATCCGACCACAATCTCCAGACTCCCATCTCCGTTGACATCAGCAATGGCGGGAGTGCCAAAAATCTCCGCTCCTGTGAGATAATCATCCACCTCCCGGCCTTCTTCGTCGATGACGTAAACACGGTTGTCGTCTGATCCTACGACGATCCGCGCCTCTCCTGCGATACTGGCGGGGACAACCACTGGGGAAGAGCGAACCGCACCTCCCGTCTGGAACTGCCATAACAGCCGGCCGGCACAATCGATGCCGTGTACACGTCCGTCATCCGAGCCGATCATCACGCAGGCTTTTTTTCCGTCACCTGGCAGCACAGCGGGTGAAGAAAACACTCGCCCGGCGGTAGTGGCTTCCCACAGAAGCGTTCCGTCGAGGTCGAACGCGAGCACCTTCCCCGTAACAACCCCGAGAACGAGAGCTGGCTTTCCCGCCCCGAGGAGTTGACACAGAAGAGGGGACGAGTAGATCGCATTCGGACCTCCTTCCGCGAGCGCGTATTTCTTTCCTGAAGGCACACCTTGGAACGAAGTCCGATGAATCTCTCCGCCGACAAGAGCCTGCCGCCACCGGATTTCCCCGTCCGCTTTCAGACACGCAATCGTACCCTGCAGCGTCACCACGATGATTTCCCGCGCGGGAGTAATGACCGGCGCCGCAAAGATCGGCTCCAGGAGACCGATAGTCCACAGCCGTTCGCCGCGCAGATTTAGGCAGGACACCGTCCCATCCAGCGACGCTGCCACGATCTCCTCAATTCCGTCGCCATTCAGGTCGCCGGCAGCGGGTGCGGAATCCACACGATTACCTGTCGCGAATTCCCATACGTGCCGCCCCTGCCCGTCGAGGCAATAAAGCCTGCCGTCGGCAGCGCCCACAACTACCCTGGCACCGCCACCGTCTCGGCCATCAATAATCAGGGGTGAGGAGAAGTGCGGATATTCGTATCGTTCGCCCCTCGTCGTGGTTGTCCACATTCTCCTCCCGTTGCCGTCGAGCGCCACGATTTCTTTGTGGGAAGACACCGCAACCACCGAGAGGAACCCATTGCCCTCCAAGTCCCCGATTGCGGGTGACGCAGCAACGTACAACCCGAGAGGTGTTGACCAGGCAGTTGACTTGCCGTGGATGCTTTCCGCTACCCTCCACACATTGCGAAGCGGTTCCGGACGCACTCGCGAAAAACCCTTCCCATGGACATGCTCAATGTCTTCGGCAACCCGTTCGAGATTCCTCCCCGCTCTTTCAAACCATTCTCTCAGCCGGGGGGTGGGGTCACGTTCCAGTATTTTGTGCAGGTAGACAACCTCCGTCATCGCCCGCCAGGCCCGAACCTGAACCCGCATTTTCTCGAAACCGGTGTGGAGTATCTCGTACTTCGCAGTTTCGAGTTTGCTTCTGATGGATTCGATATCCGCAATACTCTTTTCACAAAGGCTCAGCGCCCGGTCCTTTTCCCACAGAATCTGGACCAACGTTTCCTCTGTTGGATTCGCCAATTGGTCTGCCAGAACGGCGAGCTTCGTCTTCCATTGCCCGTGGAAATCGCGGTAGAAACGAATCATGGAATCAGCTTCTGCCTCCACGAGGGACGGAGAGCTCGTACACACGTTCAATATGCCCTTCGTGTAGAACGTGAGTTGAACAATCTGATTCGTCCTCTGGAGCGCCCGTCCGATGGCATCCACGGCGTCGGATGGGTGTTTCGATGTCAGCCAATCGCGCCAGAGACGTTCCAGGTCCGTGTCCAGGTTCTTTGCCAGTTCGGAGAACGCAATCGTATTGAACTCATTCAGGGACCCGAACGTGCTGCGCTCTGCACGGTCCACCCGCGCAATAGCTCCCGTGAGGCCAAGTGATGCGGCGTATCTCAGACGATTGCGTGTGTGCTCGTAACTCACCCACGGAAAATCTGTCCCCCCGGCGTATTCCCCCCAGCAATCGAACTCTATCATCTGTGGATGGCGACCAAAAAGTCCCAGGAGTGGATTCGGTGGCTGCGCCTGATACCAGTCTCCCCACGACTCTTTCGTCATGATCGTCACGTGATCCGGAACGTCGCGCATCGCTTCGGCATACCAGAGCATCGTCCTCGGCACCCAGGTGAACGTCCTGACGATGAGCCGCGCCTTATGTTTTCGGCATATCGCATCGAGCATGCTTACCATCCGCGCGATCCTGTGCGGTTGCGGTCGGTCGCTTACCACCTCATTGTCGTCATCTATGCGGATTCGCGTCTCCGTGAGTGTGAGGACCACCCCATCAAGTTCAGGAACCGCGGAGAACAAGTCCTCGTATTTCTGGGCAACGTAGTCCCACGTTCGGCGCGAATTCAGGTCAACCTTGCCACCCAGCTTGAGATGGTCGGGCACGTTCTGCATTTCGTGCGTCCAGACGAACACCTCGATACCGTGCCGGTGAGCCCGCTCGATGAGTTCTGCGGCATCACGCTGAAGCTCCGAGGATTCGGCGATCTGCTCGGCGTATGCACAGAAAGAGTGCGACAGTTGTACGTGGTTGATTCCGAACCGAGGCGCAAGCTCGATCTCCTGTCTCAGCAGGTCCATGCTGCGGCTTGCAAGGAGCCATCCTCTCGTAGAGAAAGACATCGCAGAGCCCTCCCCGCGCAGGTGAACAACAACCCGTCCGGTCTGATCACACATGCTTCCAGTGTGTTCTCACGTCTAAGATACAGAAGCAGAAGCGAAAATGAAGGGGAATTGCGGAGGTCACCAGTGCCACGGCAGTGGTGCCGCCAGAGATCGGAGGAAAGGCAGTTCGAGAGGGACTTCTCGTTCGTTGAATTCGATACCGAAACAGGGTGCGGCACCGTAATGGCAGATCTGCTGCATCAGCTCGGGCCAGTCAATGGTTCCCGACGACGGCGCAACGTGTTGGTCATCAATGCCGTTATTGTCATTCAAGTGAAGGTAATACACACGATTTCCGAATTGCTCAAGGTAGGCGCGCGTATTGCCGGTCACGTGCGCATGCCCCGTATCAAGTGTCATACCGACGTACGGCGACTGGATTGCGCTGAACAGGAACGCGAAGTCGTACGGTTGATCGCCAAGAGGGTTGGGGTCGTGGCACAGCGTGTTGTCCTCCCAACAGAGCATGACTCCAGTGTCCTCGAGCGCGGGAACGATCCTTTCCGTCAGCTTCAGTACCCGATCGAGTGCGCGGTTTCTCCCGTCTTTTTCCGCGAGATCGAACAAACCAAGGTGGCATACGAGGTGGCGCCCGCCCATGAGATGTGTGCGCGCCAATGCACTTTCCAGCCGATCAAATGCGATGTCGACGGGGGTCTGGCCGAAATTGTAGACTCCGTCCCACGGAGCGTGGTAATCGACGAACAAACCTGCATCCTGTGCCATTTGGCGGATTTCCCGGCACTCGGCAACCGTGTACTCCCGGGTGAAAAACTCCACGCCGTCGAGTTCAAGGGCACAACAAGTGTCGATCGCCTGTCTCACGGATTCGTGAGCAATATGCGCTGTGCTGAGTCCAAAAACCGGTTTGTTCACGTCCATTTCCAGCGAAAAGCCTTCCCGACTCAGTTCAGATGCCAATATCCTCGGGGATGTCGAATCCGTCCTGGAAATCCGATTCGTCGATGCGGATAGATTCCAGTCGATTGGGTTCGAGGGCCGCCCTCAGAGCGGCTGCAACGTCCGGATGAAACTGGGTACCCGCGTGTTTCTGAATTTCGTCCGCCGCCTCAACTCTGGTTCGTGGCTTGTTGTACGTTCGTTTGCTCGTGATTGCGTCGTACGCGTCAGCAACGAAAATTATGGCCGACTCCACCGGTATCTGATCGCCCTTGAGGCCGTCGGGATATCCTTGCCCGTCGTAACGTTCATGGTGCCAGCGGACTATCGGCGCCACGTCTGCGAACTGGTCTATTTTGCGCACGATCCGTTCTCCAATCAGCGGATGCGCCTTCAGCTGCAGGTACTCAAGGTCATCGAGACGCGTAGTTTTGCGCAACGACTGATCGAGAACGCCTATTTTACCGACATCATGGAGCAATGCACCCACGTGGACCCGCCACATCCTTTCCTGTTCAAGATGCATCGCCGCGCCTATCATAAGACTCAGTTCCATTACGCGACGGGAATGCCCGCTGGTGTAGGGATCCTTGGCTTCAATCGCCTCAACAATCGCATCTACCGTCTGCACCTGTGAGACAAAGAGGCTGGCTTTCAGTTCCCCGATCGCCCGCTGGTGATTCCTTTCCATATCCGAGAGCTGCTTCGTAAGTTCCTCAATCTCGCGACGCAACGCTCGTATGTACGGTTCCTGAGGCTCTCGTTGGTTCATCTTAGAGGTGGTATCCATCCCTACGTCCGGAACGGGAGCCCTCGCCAGCAACCTTCGTTGCACGTCACTCAGCGAACGCCGCTCACGTCTCCGGTACGAAAACACAAAAGCGCGCGTTTTTTGGTTTCCCGCAGTTCTTTCCAAATTAACCCCGCCTCGCGCCCGCTCCAACGCCTGAACGAACCTCGTCACGCCCGCCAGCGGTTCTTTTTGCAGGGTTCTCACAGGGCTGCCGATGATCCCACATCCCGCGCGCCGGGGAACTCCTCGGACGGGTAATCCGTACTATTAACGAAGAACATAGACAGGGAGGGAACGGAACAATGGAAACTATTCGCGTCCACAGCGATTTCCACGCGGCTCACAGGCAAATCGGGTATGTCGGCAAATGCCGGCACGTGCACGGTCACACATGGCGAGGGACGATCTCGTTGAGCACGGAGAAGTTCCCAAGGAACCACCTTGACATGGCAATAGATTTCGGAGACCTCAAACAAGTGTTCCGCCGGATGGACCACAAGATGCTGGTGGGAGAAGCCGACAGAGAATTTGTCACGGCTCAAGGAGTAGACCCGGAAGGCGTTGTGGCGATTCCGGGTTCCAATCCCAGCGTGGAAAACATCGCATATTACTGTCTGGAAGGCGTCAGGAAGGTGATCGAGAACCAGTACCCGGGCAGAGGACTCAAATACCACCTGGAACTGACACTTCAGGAAACGGAAAACAACATCTTCGTAGTGGAAACTGATTTCGTGATCTGAGGAACAGGTATTGGGAGAAGCCGCCCGGGTTGGCTAATTTCTTCAGTCGGTCGGCGAAGTTGCGCGCGCACAAACTGTGCCTGCACGTTCGTGGTGTAAAAGGGAGGTCGGCGGAGTGGGTTTCCGGGCTTTGGTAGGATCAGTGTGGTGCGCGCTTCTCGGAATATCGTTCGCCGCGTGCGGCAACAACGTCGCCAAACTGGTGAGTCCGCTTCAGACGAGCGGAAGTGTCACGATCGAGATCTCTCGCTCGACAACTCCCGTTTTTTCGTGGAACGCAACAACTACCATCGAAGCCATCAGTGTCGCGAATTTCCGCGTTGATGGAACTGTGGACAGGATACTGTGGGGATACCGCGGGATCGCCGCCACTCCACCAATCACCTACGGAAGCGTAATCCCCGGAGGAATAAGTCTCTCCGTCGGAACACCACCTGCGCTTCAGAGTGGAAATCGGTACCGCGTCGAGGTGGTCAGCGGCGGCAAAGCGAGCACTGCCGATTGGATCGTGCCCTGAGGGTTATGCGCGAATGGCAGCGCCGGATTCTGCGTCGAAAAAGTGCATTTTATCAGGGCGCGGGATCAGGTTGATTGTAGAACCGTTCGGCGGAGCCACATGAGCGTCCACACGCGCGATCAGGGCATGGTTTCCAGTCCGTGCGTACACAAACGTTTCACTCCCCATGGGTTCCACGAGTTCAACCCTGGCATCAAATGAGCCCGATGTCGCCTTGTCGTCGCTGAGAAGCAACGATTCTGGTCGTATTCCCAGCACCACCTTCTTCCCTGAATACTCGTGAAGCGCGGATGTCAGGTGTGCAGGCACTGGTAGTCGGAAGCTCCCTTCATTGAACACCGTTCCAGTTCCATCCTCGATAATCCCCTCAACGAAATTCATGGCAGGCGAACCTATGAATCCTGCGACAAACTTGTTCCTAGGAGCGTCGTAAAGATTGATCGGCGTATCGATCTGCTGAATAGCGCCCGCATCCATAACGACGATCCTGTCTCCCATCGTCATCGCTTCCACCTGGTCGTGCGTGACGTAGATCATCGTCGCGCCCAGCCTGTCGTGCAACTTGGATATCTCGGTGCGCATCGCCACGCGAAATTTCGCATCCAGGTTCGACAACGGTTCATCGAAAAGAAACACCCTGGGCTTTCGGACAATCGCCCGTCCCACTGCAACCCTCTGGCGCTGCCCGCCGGAGAGTGCTTTCGGTTTCCTCTCCAGAAGCTCCCCAATTTCAAGAATCTGGGCAGCTTCTCTGACGCGCGCATCTATTTCTGTCCGGGGATACTTCCGGAGCTTCAGACCAAAGGCCATGTTTTCGTACACGGTCATATGTGGGTAAAGCGCGTAATTCTGGAACACCATCGCGATGTCCCGGTCCTTCGGTGGTATGTCGTTAACCAACCGACCGTCGATATAGATTTCCCCCGAGCTGATTTCCTCCAACCCCGCGATCATCCTCAACGTCGTAGTTTTCCCGCAGCCGGAAGGGCCGACAAGAACGACGAACTCCTTGTCAGCAACCTCAAGGTTCGCGTCCCGAACTGCGAAAACCTTCTGATCGAATACCTTTGTGACGTTCTTCAGCACTACCGTTGCCATCTTCAGACTCGCTCTCCTGTGGCAGTTGCGCCGGCAGCCCCCGACGTTCAAACGGGAGCAAGAACCTTCGTCAACCTCGCGACCTCCTCCTTGAGACTGCGGCGATCAACAACGCGGTCGACGAATCCATGCTCAAGCAAGAACTCCGCGCGCTGGAAACCCGGCGGCAGGTCCTCCTTAATCGTTTCCCGGACACGCGCTCCGGCGAACCCGATCAATGCTCCCGGTTCGGCAAGAATGACGTCTCCGAGCATGGCAAAGCTGGCCGTAACCCCGCCTGTGGTCGGGCTTGTCAGAACGCTGATGAAGGGAAGCGATGATTCCGCAAACTCGGCCAATCGTGCGCTCGTTTTCGCCATCTGCATGAGAGACAGCGCCGCTTCCTGCATCCTCGCACCCCCGGATTGGCTTACGATCACAAGGGGTACTCTTCGGTCCTGTGCGAAACCGATGAGGCGGTTGATCTTTTCGCCTTCCGCTGAACCGAGACTCCCGCCCCGAAACGAAAAGTCCATCGCGCCAACCGCAAAAGGCCTGCCGTAGATAGCCCCGGACGCCGCCATGAATGCGCTGCCGCGCCCCGTTTTGCGGAAGTCCTCCATGATCTGGTCGCCGTACCGTTTCTCCGCTTTGAATCGCAGCGGGTCGGCCGACATTACGGTTTCGAACAAGGGCTCGGCCGTTCCTTCGTCCAGGAGCAAATCAAGGTATGCGTGCGCCCCGATTCGCATGTGAAAGCCACACGATGGGCACACCCAGAGGTTTTCTTCCAGGTCGCGCCTGTACAATGTCTTGCCGCAACCAAGTTGAGCGTCGGCACCTTTGCCTTCGCATTTGACCCACACACCGTCTGGAATCGCTTTCTTCGCGTTCCTGGCAAAGCCAGCTTTCCACGCGTCAAGCCAACCCATAGCATCTCCTTCCAGAAGCGCCTCGCACGTACTCGTCCTCAAGCCATCTTTCAATCAGGCGCGCAGCTTTCCCCAGAGACATTTCAAGCACCTCGAGCACCTCATCGTGCCGAATTCGCGCCAGCGGACTGGAAGGAACGAGATTCGTCACACACGAAACTGCTGCGGCGTCGAGACCCGCAAGGCGTGCCCACCGCGATTCCGGAAGCGTTGACATGCTGACCACGGACGCCCCTGCAGCTCGTATCATGCCTACTTCCGCCGGCGTTTCGTAGCACGGCCCGGTCATCAAGGCAAGCACACCCTTGGAAAATCGAACGTTCACCGCGCTTCCAGCTCGGTCGAACGCGTTCTCCAAACGTTCAGAATACCGTGGGATGTGAGAGAAACGCTTCCCCGCGTGTTGCCTGAACCCTTTCGCGTTCCAGAGAAAAATATCGTCCTCCGCGAGGACGAGGTCGCCAACACGAAGATGGCTTGCCACACCACCGGCGGCGTTCGTGCTCAACAACCAGCGGCACCCGAGCGCGCACGCAAGCATGCCGGGCAACGCAGCTTCATCGAACGTGTGGCCTTCGTATACATGCCAGCGGCCAACCAGCACCACGCAGGCAACACCATGCCACACCGCGTTCATCAGCCGCCCGGGGTGCCCCGGAGTTGTGGTCTCCGGAAGCCCCGGTATTCCTGAGTAATCCCACGCCCCGATCGGTTCGGCCATCTCTGCGAGGCCAGACCACCCGCTGCCCAGAACGATCAAACCCGCAGGTTCGACAACGCCCCTTTCACGCAACCACTCAGCCGCAACTCGCGCTCTCTCGAGCGCCGAGTTTCCAGTGTCGTAGGAGGGCATCCCCGTCTTTTCAGGGATTTGGCAGCCTGGCGACAACACCTGGCATCTCGGGGTAAGGCTTGTGCGGTTCGGTCTGATACCAGTACGCAACGGAAGAGTAATCGTCCGACCGGTCATTCGCGTGCCCGTGTTCGATCGTCACCCTCAGCGACCTGGTGAAAGGAACAGGATCCTGAAGGTGCAGACGGTACACGGTGACTTTGCCCCGATCGTTGAACTCCTTCTCCACTTCGCTGTACGAAAGGCCGTTGTACAGGAACGCGTTCTTCTGCATGCCCCACGCGTGACACAGGTAATCCTCACTTCCCGTACCGTGCAGACTCGGTGGCCACACTTCCCCATCAACAAAAATCATGTCATCACCCTCGCCCCACCAGCCCTTGTAGAGATTGTGGATCGAGATGTTGCAGCCCACATAATGCCCCTGCCCCTCTGCTTCGAGGATGACGTAGTTCTTCTCTCCGGAGAGGTTGACTCCGTCCGGCCCGTTGTGTCTCACGCCGTGCTCATGGCTGCCCCAGACTGATCCCGGCCCTTTCCACCCGTCACACGGATTGTTGCGCCGCCACTGCGCATGAAAATAGAGCAGATCGTCGTCAAGCCGATCATGCTCTTGATAGTCAACGTAGTAGTACATGCCGATGTCAACTTCCGCGTCATTTGTGATTTCGAGTCGCGCATTCGTCCGGAACGGCATGGGAAGCCAGCAGTTCATCGCCGCGTTTTTGCCGTAACCGTCCTCATTTGCAGACATGTTGAATGCCGCGTTCTGAAACGAAACTACTGCTCCGTGCCCGACACAGAAGAAATCGCCAACCGGGGTTTCGATCGAGGGTTGGGTTTCGCCGTCCCAGTACGCACGGAACACCATTTTTCTCAGATAATCGTTATCCCGCCCGTGTCCCGCAATTGTGAACCAGAGATGACTGATTACCCCGGCTCCATTGATATCCGCCATGACGTGCGTGCTTCGAGCCTTGACCAGCACCCAGTCAGCATTCCGGCCCGAGCGGTCATAGCTCGAGCAGCGCTTCGCTCGAAACTGCTTTCTTTTCGCAATCGCATCCATCGTCGTTCCGAACACAAATGCCTCCCGTTTCCCGGCGCATTTCGCGCCTCGACAACGCAGGGCGATCCCCGCCCCTGCGTTCGCTCACCCGGCCGCCCGCTCTGCTTCTTCCAGGGCAATGCGGACCCATTCCTCCATCCGGCCCGGCACGTTATTGCATGTGTGAGTGTCTTTCAGAATCATTTCAACCACACAACCGCGCGTGATTTCCAGCGTTTCGCGAATGCTCGCCCGAATAGTTTGCGGATCGTAGGGATTGGATACACAGACCGGATTCGGTTTCCAGGAAAACACATACTTGTTCTGGAGTTTTTCGGCTGCAACCCTCACATCCGTCCACGGCGAGATAGAGATTCTTCGGAGTTTCGGAATGTGCTGAATGACAAGATCCAGTTTGTCGGTCAAGGATTCGCAGCATCCGTAGCAATTAAGGCCAAAGCGTTCGAGGAGGGGCGCCTGGTACTTGATTCCGAACTCGTAATACATGCGGGGAGAAACCAGCGCATACTCCTGCGATTCGGCGAACCCCCACGTGTCCTTGAGGCGCGCTTTTCCTGCGTAATCGCTCGCTGGGAGCTGCCTCGTGTAGCATGTCCCTCCGGAACCCGCGTAATCGGCACCGTCCATAAGTTCCAACTGGCCGGACGCTTCGAGTTCGTCCAGAAGAACGCGGGTATTCTCAAGGAGAAATGAAAATACCTCGTGCAACCAGTCGGGACGATCCACCATGTCGACCATCACCTGCTCCAGTCCGCGGAGGTAGCACACGAAGTTGACGAGGCTCGTGTTAATCCCCGGCGACCGTTTCCAACGGATGTGCAAGGTATCTCCAAACGCATCGTACAATCGACTGTAGTTGCGCTTGTTCACCTCGTGATTCACCACAAGATGCGGGCGCTGCATCTTGGCAAAGTCCTCCGGAGTCTTCATCACCGGGTCATAGGCTCGCGCTCCGCGCTCGGTGGTCGTGGGCTTCATTCGAGTTTCCAGGCCCCATCCGGCGGCGCCCCGGGAAGGGGAAAGCTCAAACACCGGGTCTATTACGTTGTCGTCGCGCAGCCGCTCCCCGCGGTAAATGGTGTACCGTAACCACCATTCAACAGAGCGCCAGAAGGGATCCTCCAACTTCATCGTGGAGTCGGGCAACAGCTCCGACCACGCCCCCTCAGGGAAAATCAGCACCATCGGACGCTTCGGGTTTAGATCGTTGAAATCGTACCACATTTCCCGACGCTCGGCGTAGTACGGGTCTGCGGCGATTTCCGCCACACGTTGCGCCAGTCCGCGTAGGTACTGCTTGTCTGAGGTTGTCAAACCCATTAGAAGCCTCCTGAGTAAACGCGGTATTAATGTACGCGCCCCGGGCCAGGCGACCCACGCCCCGCGTTGCCCGGCATCACATTCCGTTTCGCTCGTCCGGCAGGCTCAGCGTATCTTTCGATAGAGCAGAAGCAAGATGGAGGAACTGAACACATGCAAGGTCCCCGACAGATTCCGCCCGGCCGCCGCGGGTTCCGGATCAGGCAGCCGGACGGGTTATCCCGTGTGCGCCCAGAGGCCAGCGAAGTGCCCCCTTTGCCGCGTGCACAGAGGGTTTCTCGCCTGGGAACGCCGTCCAGGGGCGAAGAGACGCCGCTTCCCATACGTCGTGAAACGCCAACTCATTGGATCTATCTTCACGGGTTTGGTTCAGACCCGCTGTCTCCAAAAGCGCAGTTTTTCAATCAGCAGTTCCGCGCTGCCGGTTTGCCCATTGCGGTGCCCGACCTCAATGTTCCTTCGTTTGAACAGCTCACCATCACGGCATGCCTCGCCGAGGTTGAACGTGTCATTTCCGGATTCCCGAGCGAAGCAAAAGTCGGAATCGTCGGTTCCAGCCTGGGAGGGCTCATCGCTCTGTTTGCAGCAGACCGGTGCAAAAACGTCTCCTACGTTATGCTTCTCGCTCCCGCGCTGGGGCTTTTTCGCGTCAATTTTGTCGGGCTTGGGAAACCGGGCGTGCGCGCGTGGGAACGGAACGGCTTCCTGGAAGTCTTCCACTCTCCCTCCAACAGGAATCGCCGGCTCTCCGCCGACTTTGTCGCAGATGCTCGGCAGTACGACGAGCGCAATCTCCGGCTTTCCATCCCCGTAACAATTGTCCACGGGCAACGAGACGAAGTTGTGGATCCGCACCTCAGCATTACATACGCGCGGGCGCATCACAACGTGAAGCTGCACCTCGTTGACGACGATCACAGTCTTCTTGCAAGCATCACACAGATCTGGGAATGGTTGCGGATAGATACTCGTCCACGGCCAAACCGCGACACCGCTTCGGCGCACTGATTCTCAGAGGGAGTCTTCGCACACACGTTTCTGAATCGCGAGGAGTTCTGCGATACCTTTTTTCCCCAGCGTGATCATCTGCGCGAGCTGATCATCTGTGAACGGGACTGATTCCGCGGTTCCCTGGAGTTCCACGAAGCACCCGGTGCCAGTCATCACAAGGTTCAAGTCCACGTCGGCGCGAGAGTCCTCTTCATAACACAGGTCCAGCACCGGTAACCCATCTGATATCCCGACCGAGACAGCAGCCACCTGATCCAGCAGCGGGTCCTTCCGAATCATGTTTTTTTCGCTCATCCAGCGGACAGCATCCGCCATTGCGATCCACGAACCCGTTATCGAAGCGGTCCGGGTCCCGCCGTCAGCCTGAAGCACGTCGCAGTCCAGAATGATCTGCCGTTCCCCGAGGCAGGCAAGGTCGATCACTGCACGAAGGGAACGTCCTATCAATCGCTGTATCTCGTGCGTTCGTCCTTTTATGCGCCCGGTTGCGCTTTCTCTGGGGATGCGAATGCTGCTGGAACGCGGAAGCATGCCGTATTCTGCGGTCACCCAGCCGTTCCCCTGACCGCGCAGGAATGGTGGTACAGATTCCTCCACGGTGGCAGTGCACATCACGTGCGTGCCTCCGATTTCTATGAGGACCGATCCCTCAGCGTAAGGAGACACACCTCTCGTGATTTTGACGGGTCGCATTTCATCGGGTTGTCTTCCGTCGGGGCGGTTCGGCATTGCATACCTCCAGTAACTGAGCAGGACACGAAATTGTCCCGTGACTTCGAACGGTGAGAGACAGGCGTCACTCGAAGCGAACCACGACTCCCGCCGTGGTCCACCGTGGACGGATGGCAACAGTGCCGAAAACCGCCCAACGCTCCGCCGGGGCAAACGGGATGATGTTCCCGGGCGACCACCTCCCGTTTCCGTCCTCGTCGTACCACGCAAACACCTCGTAGTCACCCGCAGGCAACCCATTCGCGTGCCATGACAGAGAATCGGAGACCACGGCGGGGTAAATTGGCCCTTCCTCCGTTTTTCGTAACAACACGCGAAGATTCCTGCCGGGAACAGAGTCGCTTACTACCCCGGAAACCTCGCCCATTGAGTCCTCGCGAGCGGGGTACAGCGTCACACGGACTGAGTCCTCGCACGGATTTCCGCGATCGTCTCTCAGATCTGCCAACGGAACCACCCAGTTCCTCTCTCGAGAGCCCATCACCGTGTTTGCTGCGAACATGAAGTGGTTGGCGTGTCTCTGATGCCACGCTCCTTCGACAATCGTGCCATCGTCCTGAAAAGCGCGCCCGAATCCAGTCGCCGGCACGGCGAGGTCGTTTGTCCAGACGGAAAAACCGGCGGGAGAGTCGGGAGAAATGGCACGGTTATCCTCGACGGATTCCGCGTGCAGCCTCATCGTCACAGCCTGGCCGGACGCGACGAAAGACGTTGTATCGGCAGCCCATTCCGCCGGGTTCCCCGCCCGGTCCCATGCACGCACGTGAGCACCGTACGCCGCCCCCGGTTTCAACCCGCTGCAGTACACTACGACTCTGTTTGACGCACGTGGCGTCTTCAGTACTGAGCACTCGATCGGTGTGGCACCGGACGCAGGCTCAACCGCCTCTACACGCAAGGAATCCACCGGCTCACCGAAAAGCATCTCCACGTGTGTGGCGTCGAGCGCGCGAATTCGTTCCAGCCGCGGCCCTGTGCGCTCCGAAAGCCCCATGCAGACGGAAGGAATCCTTACGCGGGCGCCATCCTTGACCACCACGTCAGTCGACGCGAGCCCCACCGGTTCCTCTGCATCGATCAGACCGTCACTATTCGCATCGCGCCAGGCAAACAGGCGGTACGTACCATCCGGCAAATAACCGATTGAGAAGCGACCGGCGTTTCCCGACTGCGTCACGTAGGCAGCGTAATCGCGCGCCGGGTCCGGGCTGGGGTTATCTTGCAGTGGAAAAAGGCCGATGGTAAGCCCTGAAGTCGGCACGAAGCGACCGTCATACACCACTCCCTGCACGCGTCCCCGGTGAATGCTGTCGCCCGTGGAAAACGCGAAGGCCTGCGCGGAAGCAAGCCTGACGCCGTGCAGGTCTGTGACTCCTGTACCGATGGTTATCACATACGTTTTCTGCGGTTCCAGACCACCCTCGAATCGAATCGTGAGAACCCGGTCGCCCCGCGACCATTCGAAACGCGGATACCGAACGGGATAGGGTGTGATGAAGATGGCCTGATCGGCAGAAGCTTTGTTCATTCGCTCCGAGAATTCGATCCGGGGATTCATGTCCAAAGAGACACGCGTGGCGCTGTCTTCCGGTGCCATCCTCACAACACGTGGCGGGATTGTATCCTCCTGTCCCCCTCCCGGAGAACCCACGCGGGCGCACGCCGCACAGCACAACGCAAGACAGGGAACGATTCGGAGGTATACCCGAGCACTAATCGCCAACCGATTCCCCACCCAACAGGAAAAGCAAAACAGCTTTCTGGACATGGAGTCGGTTCTCCGCCTCGTCGAACGCGATACAGCGGGCAGAATCCAGCACCTCGCTCGTGATCTCTTCACCCCGGTGGGCGGGCAGGCAATGCGATACCACCGCGTGTTCAGGCGCACTCCTCAACAGGGCTTCGTTGACCTGATACCGGGAGAACGCTGCGCGCCTCGTCTCCGTCTCCGCCTCCTGTCCCATGCTGGCCCACACGTCTGTGTAGATCACGTCGGCGTCGCGCACGGCGGTTTCAGGTTCATCTACAATCGCGCACGTGCCGCGCAGTTCGCGGCACTTTTCCCGAATAACCTCGGACGGTTCATACCCCGCCGGGCAACTGATCGTGAAACGCATCCCTGTAATGGCGCATAACAACATGATCGAATGCGCTACATTGTTTCCGTCACCGACAAAGACAACGTGCGTTCCGCGAAGCTCTCTCCTGTCTCGTATCGCCATGGCAAGCGCAAGTGCCTGACAGGGGTGCTCGAGGTCGCTGAGGGCGTTGATCACGGGAACCGCCGCATGTTCCGCCAGTCCCGCGACCGTGTCATGCGAGTACGTTCTCGCCATGATGCCCTGCACCCAGCGGGAAAGGTTTCGCGCGACATCGGCGACCGGTTCGCGTTTTCCGATCTGGATGTCACCCGGCGCGAGGTAAATCGCGTGGCCACCGAGTTGCGTCATTCCACTTTCAAACGTCACCCTGGTTCGCAGAGATGGCTTCTCAAAAACCATCGCCAACGTTTTGGAGGCGAGCGTGTGTCGTGGAATCCCAGATCGCCATTCCACCCGCAGCTTCCGGGCCAGATCGATCAGTCCGTTGATCTCTTCTTCGGAGAAGTCGCTCATCGAGACAAGATGCCGTACTGGTTTCATCATCATTCCCTATAGCACATAGCGGCTGAGGTTATCGTCCTGCAGAATGGAACGGAGTCTTGTTTCCACCCGTTCCGGGGTGATGACTACCTCCCGAATCTGCTCGTCCGGAACGGCAAACAGAATGTCGTCAAGAAGAACCGTCATCACGGTGTGGAGACGCCGGGCACCTATGTTTTCCGATCGTGAATTCACTTCGTTCGCTACTTCCGCGATCTTCCGGATCGCTTCAGGCACAAACTCGACCCTCACGCCTTCCGTCTCCAGAAGAGCAGTGTACTGCTTCACGAGAGCATTCTGCGGTTCCGTGAGGATTCGGACGAAATCGTCGGCACCAAGACTATCCAGTTCGACACGGATCGGAAAGCGCCCCTGGAGCTCCGGTATCAGATCGCCCGGCTTCGCCACATGGAACGCACCGGCAGCGATGAAAAGAACGTGGTCCGTCCGCACGGCGCCATGTTTCGTACTGACGGTGGTGCCTTCCACGACGGGGAGGAGATCGCGCTGCACCCCCTCACGGGAAACATCTGGACCTCCCTTCCCCTCACGGCCCGCAACTTTGTCCAGTTCGTCGATGAATATTATGCCCAGTTCTTCCGCGCGACGAATGGCCTCGTTTGTTACGTCCTCGCTGTCAATAAGCTTTCCGGCTTCTTCCTGCTCCAGTATCCTGAGCGCCTCCCTTACTTTCACTTTCCGCCGCTTCGTTCGACCCGGGAACATGTTGCCGAACACACTCCCCAGGTTCATCCCCATCTCTTCCATACCACCCTGCGGAGTAAAAACCTCAAGGAGCGGCATTCTGTTCTGCGGCAAATCCAGTTCCACTATCCGCTCGTCGAACTCACCCGCTTCAAGTTTGGCTCGGAGCCGCCGTCGAACCCGTTCCCGCGCTCCGTCGTCAGTTTCGGCGGCGGGTTGTTCATCCCCTGACCCCGGCGGAAGCAAAACATCCAGCAGGCGGTCTTGTGCGGCTCTGCGGGCTGGTTCTCGAACCGACTCCAGTCGTTCCGAACGCACGAGGCCAATTGCAGCCTCGGCAAGGTCGCGGACCATGGATTCAACATCCCGCCCGACATACCCGACCTCGGTGAATTTCGAAGCCTCGACTTTGACGAACGGTGCACCGGCAAGCGCCGCGAGACGCCTCGCGATTTCCGTTTTGCCAACCCCTGTGGGGCCAATCATCAGAATGTTGTTCGGCGTTATTTCGTTGCGAAGATTCCCATCCACGCGTTGACGTCGCCATCTGTTTCGTAACGCGATCGCCACCGCCCTTTTTGCTTTTTGCTGCCCCACAATGAATCGATCGAGATACGCAACAACCTGCACCGGTGTGAACGCTCCAGCAACTGCAGGAACAGGCATATCAGCAATCGCGTCTCCCGCGAATTCCAACGCAAATCCCCTCTCTTCCGAGCACACTCCAATCGCAACCCGAGTACAGCACGACAAGAAGATACCTAACTGCGGTACGCCGGGAAACGCCCGTGGGTTGACACGCTACTGCATGTACCGCTCATTCAGAGTCCGTTTGAGCAACTTGACGCGATCCAATTCCCAGGTGAATGCATGGCTATCAGACTCGTCGCGATAGATATCGACCGTACTCTTCTGAACGACCGGAGAGAGCTTTCACCCGCGAACGAGAGTGCCCTCCGGGATCTCGTGGAGCGCGGGATTTCCGTGGCGTTGTGCAGCGGAAGGGACCTCCCCTCAACGCAAGCCATATCTGCTCCACTCGGTTTGCCGCTGTGGTTGGTCGTTCAAAACGGGTCGCTCGTAATCGATCCGTCGGGGAACGCGGCCTATCTTTGTTCCATGGAAAAGCCGACGGCGCTCGCCGTGCTTGATATCCTCGAACGCCACGGGCTTGCACCGGTTGTGTACGAGGTGTACCCGCGTGCGCATTGTCTGTGGTGGCAGACCGGGGCTCGAGCGGCTCCGGGGATGATTGAATTTCGCACGCAACACGGCGCCCAGGTAACGCATGTTGAAGACATTCGTTCAGTTCTTACGCCGGAGGTTTCTCACCTCGAAGTCTTCGATGACGCAGACCGTGTTGTGCGTGCGGGTCAGGATTTCGCCACGTTGGATGAAGTGGTGGCGATCACGAACATGAGTTCCTCGGTTGTCGGTAGCGCTCTGATGGGGTTGTACCCCCGTGGAACTGCCAAAGAGGAAGCTTTGGCGCGCGTCTGCGATGTTCTTCGGATTTCGCGAACTGAGGTCCTCGCAATCGGTGACAATCTCAACGATGTGGGCATGGTCCGGTGGGCGGGGATTGGCGTTATGATGGCAAACGGCCCCGAAGAAGCGCGCCTCGAGGCCGATTGGGTAGCCCCCTCAAATAACGAAAATGGGGTTGCGGTTGCCGTGGAACGGTTCACGAAATAGTGTGATCCGCGCGGTTCAACAGCTCGTCATATAGCATGCGGTATTGGTCAGCGGCCGCAGACCAGGAAAAATCCTGGCGCATGCCCGCCCGCATGATCGACTCCCACCTCTCGCGGTCGTTGAAAAACTTCATGGCGCGGCGCACAGCGGTCAGGAGTGCGTCCACCGAGTAACGCGAGAAAGAAAAGCCGTTCCCTCGCTTTGTTCGTCCATCATAGTTCGTAACCGTATCTGCAAGGCCGCCGGTGGCGTGCACGATCGGTACCGTGCCGTACCGCATGCTGTACATCTGGGTGAGCCCGCACGGTTCGTATTTCGAGGGCATCAAAAACATATCGGCACCCGCCTCGACCCGATGTGCGAGCACCGGGTCGAAGGCAAGCACCGCGGCAAACTGCCCCGAATAGCGTCGCGCCATTCGGGATAGTATCGTGTGATACTCCGGAGAACCCGTGCCCAGAACAACCATTTGCGCGCCCATCGCCATTATGCGGGGGATGGCAGAGGAAAGAAGATCAAAGCCCTTTTCCTCCTCGAGCCGGCTGATGATGCCAATGAGCGGAACACGAACGCGGGGGTTCAGTCCCACTTCTTTCGACAGCGCGCGCCGGCATTCCCGCTTTCCGCGCAGATCCTCCGCGGTGTAATTCGCCGCGATGTGTGGATCAGTCGCCGGATTCCACGTTTCTACGTCGATGCCGTTCAGGATTCCCGTCAAATCGGCTGCTCGCGCGTGCAACACGCCATCCATACCTCTGCCGAAGGCTTCAGTCTGGATTTCCTCGCTGTAGCGCTTGCTCACCGTGGAGATGCGATCCGCAAAAACGATCCCGGCCTTGAGGAAGTTGATGGAGCCCCAGTATTCGAGTTTGTCATACGTGAAATGCTCCGGCGAAAACCCGGTAATCCACAGCTTGTCCGCGCTGAACATCCCTTGATAGCCGATATTGTGAATCGTGAAAAGGCTTCTGATTTCCGAAAAGAACGTGTCGAAAGTGTCGACAATACCGGTACGCGTCTTCAGTTTGAGATACGCAGGAATCAGCCCTGATTGCCAATCGTGGCAGTGCACAACGTCAGGACGCCAGTCCAGTTCGCGAACAGTCGCCAGCGCCTGCTGACAGAAAAACGCGAAGCGTTCGCACGAATCCGGGTAGTCTTCACCGTAGGTACCGTATAACGCGTCCCGGTCGTAAAAACCCGGCGCGTCCAGAAACAACCACTCCACGCCCCTCTCTGCAGGAGCCGCGAGAACGCGGTACGCAACTTCCGCCCCCGCAAAGGAGACTGTGCGCCGTGGCAGAAGCGTACTAAGACCGAACTTCTCGAGATCTACCTGGCGGTAGCGCGGCAGGAAGCAACGAACGCTGCACCCGTGCTCAGCAAGGGCGTAGGGCAGGGCACCAACAACGTCTGCAAGCCCCCCCGTCTTCGCGAACGGAACTCCCTCCGCTGCGACCATGAACACCCTTATTTCGCGATTCATACGCATCCTCCCCTCAACTGATGCCGGGCAACACCCGTTTTCCCGGCATCCACCATCTGGGCTCTATGTCGGGGAAAAGACCGTCTTTGGCCTCACATTCCTCAACAAACAACCAGTCACTCTCCTCCAGACGCTCACGCCGCGCCAGACGTTCCAGTATCCCGAAAAGGCGTTTGATTGTCTCCCAGTGGTGGGTGAACCTCAGTTCCGCGTAATCCCGGGCGGACCATGTACTGATCAGGAATTGCCAGTCCGATGACTCCAACAGGAGAAGCTCGCGCGCCGCCTGTTTCAGCACACGGTGTACCTCCGGCAGAGTACTAGTTGCCAGCTCCTCAACAAGTGCGCAATATGTTCGTTCCGCATCGTATACGTGGGTCCACGTCCACTTGTTCAAATCGTTCAGCCAGATGTAGTGGTACCCACCCTCACCCCAGGAACCCTCCGGCACGCTCAGAATTTCCCGCGGAGGAATCGCCTTCAGGGCATCGCTGCCCGTCGCGGGTTGATAATCGGCACGCTCCGCCATCTTGGTCAGCACTTTCTCGATCCAGCGCGGCCCTTCGAACCACCAGTGTCCGAACAATTCGGTGTCGAAAGGAGCGCAGACAAGCGCGGGATTCCCCGCACCCTGGCCGTCAAGCGCTTTTCCAACAAGGTCCACAAAATGATCGGCATTCTCTTCCAGTCTGGCCTCTACCGCAGCCGGGTCGTAAAGAACCTTGTCGCCAAGGTCAACACGGCGGCCCGTCACTGCCCAGTAGCGGTGCCCGCCGGGAAAGTGTTTTTTGTGGAAATCCAGGTATGCCCCGTCTCCCGGGTATCCCCATTCTCCGGACCACACCTGAAGGCTGCACTCCGGATGACGCGTGAAGAAGGCCACAGGTTTTTGCCTGGGCAGGACCCCTCCCGCGTAGTACGGCAGCAACGGGCTGAGGTCGCGCTCCTTTTTTGCGTCCGGATACGCTTCTTCGAACTGTTCCCAGAGGGCTTTCAACGCCCCGAAGCGGTCAATGTAGGCCCCGATAGCCTTGCCGCCCCGCAGAAGATGTGTATCCAGCACGAAGTATTCGAGACCGTTGTCGCTCAGAATTGAATCTATCCCGAGTCTATCCGCGGGTTCTATCTCCGACGGCACAGGCGTGGTCCAGTTGTACGGCGGGCGATACGCGCATTCCGGGAGCCAGATTCCTCTGGGTAATCGCCCGAAGTGACGGCGGTACGTTTCCACTCCCTGCCGGACCTGCGCCCGAACACATTCGTCTTTCCCAAGAAGTGCGAGATATCCGTGCGTGGCGGCACTCGTCATGATTTCTATGTGCCCGCCGTCCTGCAACTCCCGGAACGAACCGATGATGTCTCGTGAATAGTTCTCGAAATCATCGATGAGCTGCCGGTACACCATCTGCCAGTAGCAGGCCAGTTCCTCACGCTGCGTGTCGCCAATTTTGTGGAAATATGCCTCGTCAGTTTTCGCAGCATCCACTTTCATCCGGAGGTACCCGCCGAAATCATCCTTGAACGCCGCGTCGGCCAGCTGTTCCGCAAGAACCGGCGTAATCCCGATTGTCACACGCGGCGAAACACCTCGCGACACCATTCGTTCAAACGCGTTCAACAAAGGCAGGTAGCACTCGGCGGCGGCCTCATTCAACCAATCCATCCCGTGGGGCCACTTGCCGTGAGAAAGGACGTAAGGCAGGTGCGTATGAAGCACGAGAACGAAGGAACGGCTGGTTTCAGGCATGAAAACTCTCCGGTTCAGATGCGCAGAAATGGAAAACCACGAAGCACTTTTCCTGGCGAACGTCATAGACGTGTTCACAATCTTGCACGGCCGTACCATATAATACGCAAATGACTCCAACGCGCAGTGTTGCATGCACTGTGTCGATGGAACTGAGTTCGAACCCTCCGCGTCACATGTGCATGCCGTCTCGACTCTCCAACCGCTTCTTCGGCACCAACCACTGTGCAGGAAACTCGTCACACTGTATTTTTAGTCTTTCCCGGGCGAGACAGAAGCCTGTAAATCGATGCGATCGAACACCCGAATCCCTCCCGTGAGGTCCGCGAATCGTGCATTATCACCGAATCTTGGTACCGGGGGTTTTGCTGTGTCTGTGCACGTGGAGCCTTTCCCGTGCGGCACGCGTTGATAGCCTGATTGTTCGTGGCAATGTCCGGGCATCCGAAACACTCATTCGTTCCGCATCCGGGCTTTCCACCGGCGCGGAAATCCTCATCCCGCAGATCCAGGCGGCCATCAGGAACCTGTACGCAACGGGCGTGTTCAGCGATGTCGTGATCAAACGAGAAGCGATCGGATTCAATCGCGAGAAGCTGATCATTGAGGTTACCGAATACCCTGTTCTCAACAACCTTACGTTTTCGGGAAACCGAAAACTCAAACGAGATGACATATCCAAGAAAGTGCGTATTCTTCCAGGTCAGGTGGTAAATCCACAGGCCCTCACCCGCGCCATCGCCGATATCCAAAAAGAGTACCGAGACAAGGGGTACTACCTCGCGCGGGTCGTCCCGGAACAGAAACCTGCCGGGCCCGGAAGGGTGGACCTGAACCTCGCGATTCGAGAAGGCGACCGCGTGCAGGTGGAGCGGATTCGTTTCATCGGCGCACGCGCCTTCAATCCGCGGAAACTGCGCGATCAGATGAGCACGCGACAGAACCGCTGGTGGAGGTCGGCTGACTTCGACGAGGAAAAACTTCGGGAAGACAAAGAGAAAATTCTGTCCTTCTATCGCAAGTTCGGGTACCGCGAAGCGGCGATTGTTCGTGATTCTGTCTACCTCGATGACTCCAAGAAAAAGCTGTTCATCGATCTGTTCGTTGACGAAGGCCCGCAGTATCATTTCGGCCGCATCACCTGGGCGGGCAACCTGTTATTGTCCGATGAGCAGGTGCATCGTGTTCTTCGCCTTCGTGAGGGGGACGTCTACAACCGGGAAGCGTTCGACGAAGCAGTGTTTCGTCTGTCATCCGCGTACCAGGAACAAGGCTACTGGGCAATGGATCCCGGAATCATGGAAACCCCGCGCGGAGATACGGTCGACGTCTCGTTCAACATCGTGGAGTCCGAACCCTCCCGGGTTCAGTTCGTCGACATTCTGGGGAACGACAAGACAAAGGACAAAGTCATCCGGCGTGAAATGACCCTCGTGCCGGGCGACATTTTCCGTCGTTCGGATCTCGAACGGAGCAATCGGAACGTCTTCTACCTCAACTACTTCGAAAACGTCGAGCCCAATATCAGACCGGCCGCTGGCGGAAACGTCGACGTCACCATGACGGTGAAGGAAAAACCGACAGGAACGGTCAACATGGCAGTGGGTTACGGCGAGGCCGACAAATGGGTGGGGTCAATCGGCCTATCCATCCCCAATCTGAGAGGAAACGGTCAACAGGCCGATTTCCAGTGGGAGTTCGGCCAGGTTACCACCAGTTTTTACCTGAGTTTCACTGAACCATGGCTGTTCGATACTCCGACATCGGGCTCCATAACGCTGTTCAACACCCGCAGGGAGTATGACGTTACCGAGGAGAGCCGGGGGTTCAGTCTGCGTGCCGGCAGGCGCCTTCGTTGGCCCGACGACTACTCCCGCGTGTACGCAAGCTATTCACTCCGCACCGAGGACTACACGTTCCCGCTCGATTACACTGACGCGGACAAACTCGCGTACATCAGCAATCCATCCGATCCGCACCTTATAAGTTCCGCCGTGGGAATCGGTTACGTGCGAGATTCGCGGAATCTGCCCCTCTTCCCCACTGATGGAACATATTTCTCCTACGACCTGCAGATGGCGGGCGGACCGGTTGGTGGGGATGTCTCTTACCGGAAGCACACAATCGAACTTGACTATTTTCTACCGTTGTTCGAAATCAAGGGTTGGGGCCCCGCGTTGGCCCTCAAAACAACATTCGGCCAAATCAACACCGCTCAACCCTTGGCCGTACCTCTCAGCGAGCGATTCCGTCCGGGCGGGGTGAGTTTTGACGGACAGATTCGCGGATATTACGACTATGCCGTCGGGCCGAAGAGCGAATACGGCAGCAGCACCGGCGGCTACACGATGTTGCTTACAACGGCGGAGCTGAGCTTCCCCGTTGTTCAACAACAGATCTACGGCGTTCTTTTTGCAGACGCTGGAAATGCCTGGCGCGGCCTGGCGGAGATGAACCCGTACCGACTTAAGCGCTCATACGGATTCGGTGCCCGATTCATTCTTCCCCTGGCTGGCGTCATCGGCCTCGACTTCGCAAAAGGGGTTGACCCGGATCCTTACTCCGGTGGTGGCGGGTGGGAAACACACTTCCAGTTTGGCCCGACTATCATGAGGTAAGCGATTTCCGTAACCACGATTTCCAGAAGGAGATGTTTCTTATGCGCAAGATGAGATGGGTGGTTCTTGTTGTAGCAGCCGTCTGCAGCCTTTTCCTGGGCGCATCTCGCGCACAGGCGCAGAGCTTCAAAGTCGCGGTCATCTACATGGATGAAATTCGCGAAAAGGGACAACCCTACATCGAAGCCCTGCAGCGGCTCCAGCAGGTGAGCCAGCAGCGCCAGCAGGAAGCCCAGACGAAGCAGGGGGAGATCCAGCGATTGCAGGAGCAACTGCAACGTCAGGCGAGTCTGATGACGGAGCAACGGCGTACGCAATCGGAAGCGCAAATCCGGCAGAAGGTCACCGAATACGAACAATGGGCCGGTCAGGCGCAACAGGAGCTCCAGCAACAACAGATTCAGGCAATCCAACCGATCGACGAGCGCGTCCTTCAAATTGTCGAGAGGATCGCCAACGAACGGGGTATCGATGTGGTACTGGACGGCGTTGCGGTGGCTTTCATCAAAAACAAAGAACAAAACAATCTCACGAACGCCGTGATTCAGGCGCTGAATCAGCAATAGTCCGCGTTCCGGTGAGGGAACCAGATGACGCCGATCCCGGTCGTCCAACTGGCCGCGCTTCTGGGAGCGGAATGGAACGGCGATCCGCACCTCGTCATCACAGGGGTGGCACCCCTCTCTGAAGCCGGGACTACGGAGCTCTCGTTTCTCGCCGACCCCAGATTCGCGGCGGAAGCCCGTTCGAGCGCAGCCGGCGCAATTCTTGCCCGTCCTGGCACCCCGGACGTCCCCCGCGCCAGGTGCCTCGCCGTGCCTGATCCCTGCTCTGCGATGTACCGCTCCGTCATGTTGCTCCATCCACCGAGAGCGCGTGAATCTTTCCTTTCGCCGCAGGCAATCGTGGCTTCCACTGCCAACGTCGACAAAAGCGCATATGTCGGCGCGTTTGTCACCATCGGTAACGGAACCACCGTTGGCGAACGTGCCGTGATCCGTGACGGCGTACGAATCGGGGAAAAGGTGCGCGTCGGTGCCGGAACGGTGATAGAAGAAAACGCCGTAATTCACGACCGCGTTCGGCTGGGTGATCGAGTCCTTGTAGGTTCTGGGACAGTGATTGGAAGCGTCGGCTTCGGTTTCGTTGCAGTGGAGGGCCAACAGAAACGTTTTCCGCACGTCGGTACTGTCGTCATCGAAGATGACGTCGAAATCGGCGCGAATTGCACGGTGGACCGCGGAACCCTCGGAGCCACACGGATTGCCCGGGGAAGCAAGCTCGACAACCTTATCCACGTCGGACACAACGTGCAAATCGGAAAAGGAGTCTTCGTGGCGGCTCAGTGCGGGTTTTCGGGCAGCTCACACATCGGGGACGGCGTACAAATGGGAGGACAGGCCGGCGTGGCCGGACACATTTCCATCGCCGCGGGCGCCCGCGTAGGCGCCAAATCCGGGGTCATGAAATCCGTGTCAGGCACCGTCGCAGGACATCCAGCCCGCCAATTGATCCAGCAGCGCCGCGCGGAGGCACGCCTGATGCATCTCGAAGAACTGGTTGTGCGTGTCTCTGCGCTGGAAAAAGCCCTCTCCGAGCGTCCCTGCAAGAACCATCTCGAAGACTGATGCGACACACAGTCGGCAGATGCGTCACCGTACGCGGACGCGGGATCCACAGCGGCGAAGATGTGAACGTGCGTCTCCTTCCCGCCGATCGCCCCGGAATCACCTTCGTCCGTTCGGACCTTCCCGGAAACCCGCGCATTTCCGCAACAACGTCGAACCTCGCTTCGTCCTCCCGGTGCACGAGGCTGGAACAGGGCGATGGGGCGGTGATGACGCCGGAGCACCTGCTTGCTGCATGCTGGGGTACCGGCATCACTGATCTCGTCGTCGAGCTGGATTCGGAGGAACTGCCGATCGGCGACGGGAGCGCGGAAATCTGGTGCGAGGCGTTTTTTCTTGCGGGAACGCAGGAAACACCGGGTGCCTCCGTTGCCCTGGGTCCCCTGCCCCCCATTCACGTCGCCCACGCGGGCGCATGCATCACGCTGACTCCGTCGAAGACATGGCGCGTGGAGTACTCCGGCCGCTTCTTCGACGGCCCTGAACAACACGTGGAATGGACAGAGGAGACGGACTTCCGCCAGCATGTGGCACGGGCCCGCACTTTCTGTACCTTGAGCGATGCGCTGAAACTTCGGAAGCTCGGGATGATCAAAGGTGGAACTCCAGAAAACGCGCTTCTGTGGGTTGACGACGTGTCCCTGCTCTCCGATCCCGCGCTGCCCCCCTGGGTGGAAGACCAGCCGCGGCCGGAAAAAGGGTTGGTGAGAGGACAAACGCTGAGATATTTCGATGAGTTTTCGCGACACAAGCTGCTGGACCTTCTGGGTGATCTCAGGTTGGCAGGAGATCTTTCCCCGTGTGCGATACATGCGCGGTGCAGCGGGCACGAACTGAATCACGAGCTGCTGCGCGAAATCGAAAAACACACGCATTCGCAAAAGGAGTTGGAATGATGAGCGCCACCGCTGATGAACCCACAGTGCTCGATATTCGCGACATCATGGACCGGATTCCGCACCGGTACCCCTTTCTTCTGGTAGACAGGATCGTCAGTATCCGGGAAGACGGTATCACGGGCCTCAAGAACGTCACGATCAATGAACCGTATTTTGCCGGACACTGGCCATCGGAACCCGTAATGCCAGGTGTGCTTCAGTTGGAGGCGCTCGCCCAGACTGGAGCAGTGCTGCTGTTCCACAGACTTGGCGTGGATCGTCAAAAGACGAAACTCGACGTCTTCTTTCGCGGAATAGATGGCGCGAAATTCCGCCGCATCGTCAGGCCGGGAGACCAATTGCTTCTTGACATCACTGTGTTGAAACAACGGCGCGAGCTTTTCGTGCTCAAAGGGGAGGCGCGGGTCAACGGGGAAGTCGCGTCGGAGGCTGAACTGACTGCGGTTCTGCGTGTTCGAGGGGAGGAGCAGCCGTGAACCACGTGGATACCCGCGCCGTTGTGGAGGAAAACGCACAACTGGGTTCGGGTGTCACGGTGGCCCCGTTTGCCATTGTCAAGGCCGGTGCTATTGCGAATGATGGTTGCACGATCGGTTCATACGCGTATGTCGCGTCAGGCGTTCGGTTGGGCGCGAGGGTTCAGGTGTTCTCCCACGCCTGCCTCGGCACGATTCCCCAGACGAAGCCCCAACCGCCGCATGAAGGGTTCCTGATCGTAGGTGATGATACCGTCATTCGGGAGTTCACTACCCTCAACAGCGGCTCGGTTCTCCAGGACCGAGGAGGCGATGGAACCACACGAATCGGCGCAAGATGTCTTCTCATGGCATACGTTCATGTGGGCCATGACTGCACCGTGGGAAACGACGTCATCCTTGTTAACGGAGCCACGCTTGGCGGACATGTCGTGGTGGAGGATTTCGCCACAATAAGCGCGCTCGTTCCCGTACACCAGTTTGTTCGGATAGGCGCCTACAGTTACGTAGCGGGTGGCTTCCGCGCTGTGCAGGACGTTCCACCCTACATTCTGGCCGCCGGAGAACCGCTCCGCCCTTACGGGTTGAACGTGGTCGGGCTGAGGAGACACGGGTTCGGCGCAGAGCAGTTTCGCCGGTTGAGGGCAATATACCGGCTGTTTTTTCGCTCCGGTCTCAACACCGCACAGGCCCTGAGCCGCTCCAGCGAACTCGAGCCCAGCGTGGAGCGCGACCGTTTTGTTGCGTTCGTGGAAAGGTCACAGAGAGGCGTCATCCGGTAAAATGGCCAGACTGGCGGCTCTTGGTAGATTCCTTTTCAGGCACAGGGACGTGCTCCCCGTTCCTCTTGCGGTTACGGTGGCACTCTCCTCCAGAATCAGAGGAGGTCGGCTCGTTTCAGGTGCGCTGTTGGTGTTGACCGGCCTTGCCATCAGACTGTGGGCAGTTCTGTACATCGGAGAGCAATCTCGATCCCGCGGGGATGGGCCGGCGTTCCGGACCATCGGCGGCCCTTACGCGTATTTCCGCCACCCCCTCTACCTGGCAAATGGAGTACTCTCTGAAGGGCTTGTCCTGTTTTCGGGAGCGGGAAAACGATGGTTGCCGTTTGTGTTTCCGGTCCTTGCGTTCCTTTTCTACGTGCCCATTGTCGCGTGGGAACAGGGGAGACTGTACCGCCGCGGAATCCCTGTCATGGCCCACCGGTTCGGCGTTCGAACCGCGCTATGCAGCGAACGGCGCACGTACCAGTCTGTGCTCGCATTTCTGCTTGTTTCGGTGGTATCAAGTTTCGTACGGAACAACCTTCGACGGAACAGGCAATGAACTTCTGGATCTCAGCTCTTGAGCCTTCCGGCGACCGGTGGGGTGCGGCCCTCGTACGCGCCATCGCCGGTCTGGCTCCGAACGCCAGGGTTGGGGGAATCTCGGGGCCTCTCATGCGTGATGCGGGGGCAGACGGTACCCCTGCGCCGGACGGCGTCATGGGATTCGCCGAGCCATTTGTGCGCTTTCATGAGTACTGCTCCCTGATGGCTCGAAGCGTACGTCAATTCCGTGCTCACCCACCTGACGTCTCCATAGTCATTGACGCGCCCGATTTCCACATTCCCTTTCTGCGCTTCGTCAGGCAATCGAGCGTACCGACGGTGTATTTCAGCCCGCCTCAGGTGTGGGCATGGAGAAGGTCGCGCGTACGGGCAATTGCTCACCTTTGCGCGCGAGTCGTAACGTTGTTCGACTGGGAACGTGCGTGCTTCGCACCCCCAATGGAGACCGATCGCGTCATCTGGGAGGGACATCCCCTGGTGGATGAGCTCCCCGAACCTCAAGAACAACGGCGAGAGGGAGACTTGCTGATTTTGCTCCCCGGAAGCAGGAAATCCGAAATTGACCGCCTGTCGGTCGTTCTCGCTGACGCCGGCCGACGCCTGGGGGTGCCTTGCGTGTTTCGGGCACCGACGGAGCACCATGCCGGGTGGATCCGGAACGCACTTTCCCGAGCAGGTCGGGCACCGTTGCCTGTCACCACTTCACCTCTGGCGCAACTCCTGAACGAAGCCCGGGCATGCGTTGCCTGCGCGGGAACAGCCACCCTCGAAGCGGCCCTGGCGGGGATCCCGACGGTGATTGCGTACCGCACGGACTGGTTGACGTACAGCGTGGCGAGGCGCCTCGTTCGCACCAGATGGATAGGGCTCCCCAACATTCTGCTCCGCTCAAACGCGTACCCTGAGTGTGTTCAGGAGGATGCGGAACCCTCTCGAATCGCGTCGGCGTTGGCAACGGTGACTGAGCGCCCTCCGGATTTCTGGGTGGAAAAGGCGGGAGAAATCAGGACGAAACTGGGCACACCCGGAGTAGCGAACCGGGTTGTCAATCTGGCGATCGAGACGGCGAACGACGTCCCACACCCCGGGATTCGGCAGTGATGAATACGGCGCTTGTGCTGGCAATGTCGTTTTTCTGCGCATCCAGGGCATTTCCACAGGATTCCCCGGTTGTCGATTCCGCGGCGCTTCACCAGAGCCGCGTGATAACTGAGGTGGACGTCGTACCCGGAGACGTGGTTCCGCCGTGGTGGGAAGAAGCAGTGCATACGCGGAGACGGTTATCGAGGTGGACGTACGCGATGCTCAACGCGCTCCACATCAAAACGAAACCACACGTCGTCGAGCGCGAACTCCTCTTCGCCGTCGGCGACACCTTGCGGCAGAAATCTCTGGATGAGTCCGAACGGAACCTTCGAGCGTACTCGTTCATCAACGAAGCTACGATCGAAGCCTATCCCGCAGACTCAAACGGCGTACGGGTTCTTGTGCGCACCAGCGACAATTTCAGCCTCGCCGCAGGATGGATTTTGGAAAGCGGTGGCGGATCGGACAGAATTGGAGCGCTCGTCACAGAGAAGAACCTGTTGGGTTTCGGGAAGGAAATCGCGGCGCAGTACGAACGGGAACGAAACCGATCACGCGGAACAACGGAAACGGAATGGCTTTTTCAGTACAAGGACCCAAGGCTCATAGGCTCGCGTTTCGCCCTTCAGGTTTCTGCATCGCGCGCGTACCTCGGAAACGAGTTCATGACTGCGCTGGCGCGTCCATTCACCACCACGCGCACGCGCAACGCGGGCGGAGTTGAGTTCTACCATTTCACCGGCAGGATGCGTCTTTGGCGCGACAAGGTGCCTGTCGCGGAGCTTCCCGTTACGACGACAGACACGTATGCCTGGGTGGCCCACGCGTGGGGAGAAGCCTCCAAGCGCACCAAATTGCAGGCCGCACTCAGGTTGCGGAATACGAGGCACACGGACACCCCCTTGCTCTTCGCCACGTGGTTGCCCAGAGACACAATCCGCGTCTCACGGGTTGCGTATGAACCATCTTTCACTATAAGCAGGCAATGGACCAGCGCATTTCACAAACTTCGCAACCTTGACGATTACGACACCGTAGAGGACGTCGAATCGGGTACCAACATAGGTCTTACCACAGGATTCGGTCTGCCTTCCCAACCGACACACAATCCTTACGGGCTCGCAGGGGCATTCGCCGAATGGTGCGCCGTTCGCGGGGAACACGTCACCGCAGCACGGCTTCAGGTCAGCACTCGCCTTGCCGACGACCAGGGTTCCGGAAGGAGTTCATGGTCAAACCGTGAGGTGGCAGCGTACCTGCATCATTACTACACCGGACTTCCGTGGCAAACCTTTGCGTTGAACGTGAACTGGCGCAGCGGAGAGCGAATGGATGGTCCCTACCAGCTCGTTCTGGGGGGCGATCGAGGGTTGCGAGGTTACAGTGCGAACGCCTTCGAAGGTAACCGCAGAATCGTCCTGAATGCCGAAGACCGAATCTTTTCGCCGGTGCGTGTGCTTGTGTACCGACTCGGTTTCGTGGTGTTCGCGGACGCGGGGTACGTCTGGCAACCCGACAGACGTGTTGACCCGCGGGATATCCGTGCGAACATCGGCGCGGGATTCCGTGTGTACAACAACAGAGCCGCCACAGGGCGTGTGTCGAGGCTGGATATCGCGTGGAACGTCCGCGGACAACGCGGATTCATGATTTCAGGAGGATCGGAACAGCTCTTCGACCTGTTCAACCGCAGGCCGACACCGACACGCTAAAGGAAGACCGTGCGGAGCGCATAGAAGAACAGGGCGGCAAGGAGCCCGGCGGATGGCAGTGTCACCACCCATGACCATATGATCTGCCCGACCATTCTGGTGTTGAGTGCGGACATACCTCTGGCAAAGCCGACGCCAACGACCGCCCCTATGATGATGTGCGTGGTCGAAACAGGCAAACCTAGTTTCGACCCGAGCAACACGACGGACGCGGTACTGAACTCCATGACGAAACCGCGGCTGGGGGTTACTTCGGTTATCTTGCTGCCGATCGTGTATATCACCTTGTAACCATACGTCGCCAGCCCGAGAACAATGCCAAACCCTCCTAATGCCAGAAGCACGGTGGTCGGGTCCCCGAAATTCCGCAGAAAATCGTTTCCGGCCGACGTAAGGACGGCCGCCATGGGTCCTATGGCGTTTGCCGCGTCGTTTGACCCGTGCGCGAACGCGACGTAACACGCCGTGACCACCTGCAACGACCGGAACTGACGTTCCACGGCTGAGATTTCGTCTTCCCTGCTCCCCTCTCCCACGTCAACAAGCTTTCGCACCAGCAGGAGTTTTCCCGCAAAGCCCGCGGCCACACCGATCACACCGGCCAGCAAAAGCGCCTGCGTGAGAGGCAGATTCAGATGAAGGTTCTTCAGACCCTTGTAAATCATCGAAAGCGTGAGCACCGCTCCCACCACTCCGATGAGAACAGGCGTAACGATTCGTGCGCGTGCCACCGGATGTTCGGTTGCGAATACCAGTTTCCGAACGAGGATGAACATCGCCCATGCCCCAAGCGCCCCCAGGACCGGGGAAATCACCCAGCTCGTCCCGATCCTCGCGAGAGTGCTCCAGCGGACCGCATCCGCTCCACTGGCAGCGAACCCGAAACCTGCGACAGCACCGACGATCGAATGCGTGGTCGATACCGGCCAGCCACGCCAGGTTGCGAGGTGAAGCCAGGCGGCCGACGCAAGAAGTGCCGCCAGCATTCCCACGCCCATCGTATGCCCGACCTTCTCCACAACGTGCACGTTGATGACATCGTACCTCAGGGTATTCGTCACCTGTCCACCCGCGAAAAACGCACCGGAAAATTCGAAAACCGCGGCCACCAGAATGGCCGTCCGAAGCGTAAGTACTCTCGACCCGACGGATGTGCCCATGGCGTTGGCGACATCGTTCGCGCCTATGGTCCACGCCATGTACAGTCCCGCGATCAGACCGCATGCGGTGAAAACCCAGGGGTCAAACACGAAGGCTCCCGAACGAGAGAGATGGCTCGTAAAAAACGTTACGTTGCGAGAAACATGCGGAGGCGATTCGCCGCTTTTTCCGCCTTGTTGGCGACACTGCCCAGTCGGCGAATGATTTCAATCCACATGAAGAGCGCACCAGGCTTGAGACGGTCCTCGATTTCAAAAAGCCGGCGTGAAAGTGCCTCCTGCGCGAGGTCTGCTTCGTGTTCCAGCGTGCTCACCTGTCGAATCAGGTCCATCACACGCTGCGCTTCCTTGCCAACAAACGACGCATCCACGAGACGATCGATTTCGCCTATCACCTGTGAGTAGCAGGACACGGACTCGAGCGTCTTCTGAACAAGCGGGTCAAGAAGGTCTCGCAGATCGTTCTGCGCCTCCATTTTCCGCATCGTTACGATCATTCCAACGTCTTCCGCCGCATCGGAGATGCTGTCCTGCGTGGAAAGGATTTCCAACAGGTCCTCGCGTGCAACAGGGAGAAAAATGCTTCGCGGGAGATGATCGCGGAGTTCATTTTTCACCTCGTCCGCTGCGTGTTCCAGCGCGGATATCTCTTTCGCGAGCTCTCCCGTGCGGGCATGGTTACCTGCCATGACAGCGTCCATGAGCGGGTCCAGCAACTGCACGCATTGATTCACCGATCGCATGTGTTCCTGAATGGCTCCCCAGGGTGAGCGGGAGAATAACGCGAGAATAGAACGTGCCATACCCTTGCCCTCCGAAACTCCGAACCCGGTTGAACGCCGAATTCCAATGTACTTCGCACGTTGAGGTGTCTCAAACCGGCGTCGTGGGAATGCGCATGGACCGATCGCCCGCGTTACACTCAGCACGCCCCGGTCACCAGTTCGTGTGGCGGCCGCACCTGATCGCGTAATGCGGGGCTTCGAGAACCCGCCCGGTGCGCCCTTCTTGTCCCTGGTCTTGGAAACGGACGCGAACGCGGGCATTTTTAATGGGAATCGTCTGACGAATCCGGAGCTGCAACGTGCTGGTGGAACAAATTCGAACGGGCGGCGACAGGAATTTCTCCTACCTCGTTGCTGACGAAACGCGGCGCGTATGCGCTGTGGTGGACCCTTCCTTCGCGCCGGATCTGGTGGCGGAGAAAGCCGCGACACTCGGTTTCCGCGTGGAATATGTGTTGGTGACGCACGACCATTTTGACCACACGAACGGCAACGCGCGGCTCAAAGAGTTGACCGGGGCACAGGTGGTCATGCATCGTATGAGCGAAGAGAACTGCGACGTCCGTGTGGATAACGGCGATGTACTTCCTCTGGGCGCACTTTCCATCACGGTGATCCACACACCGGGCCATACACGCGGGCATGCATGCTATCTTGTAGAGGACGCAGTGTTCACGGGGGATACCCTGTTCGTGGGCAAGGTCGGGGGTTCGGACTTTGGCGAAGGAGCGCGGCAGGAATGGGAAAGCCTCCACACGAAACTTCTGTCACTTCCTGACAACACCCGCGTCTTTCCCGGGCACGACTACGGCGTCCGGCCTTTTTCTACAATCGGGGACGAACGCAGATCCAATCCGTTTTTGCTACAACCCGATTTCCCCTCGTTTTTGAAGCTCAAAATGAACTGGGCGGAATACAAGAAACTGCATGGAATCAAGTGAAGAGCAGCCAAGCGGAAGTACAATGACAGGAACGACGATATGTCTGCATTCGACGTGAGCACAATTCTGAGATCCGTTTCCGCGATGCAGGAGAAACCACCGCGCCTGTGGTGGTCGACTGACGAAGCGTCACAGATGCGATCGAGACTTCTCCGCGACAACCGGTATGCCGAGTCCGTGGAGGTACACGCCGAAAGTGTCATCCGGGACCCCGACGTTTTCGCCAGGGAGCCGGCGTGGCACGTCAGCCAGTGTGAGCCGCTGTTGTCCCTGGCGTACGCGGCCTGGTTGTTTCAGCGGGAACGATACGCGTCGCTTGCAAGCCGGTTGATGGACCGCGCCGCTTCTGCGGAGTCATGGGACGCGCCCGAGGAGTTCTCTCCCAAACCTGTCGCGGTAGCGTTGACGCTGGCAAAAGCCATCGATCTGCTTGCGGCGTTCACAACGGACGACCAGCTCGAGCGGTACGACATTGCGGCCCGGGAAAAGTGTTTTGCACGATTGCCGGGAATCCTGAAATCGCGCGGAATGACAGATCAAGAGCGGATGGTGTGGTGTTCAGACAGCGCATGCGCGGCTCTTGGAACCCTGTCTCCGTCAGGTCTGCTGATTCAGGAGGTGGCTCGGGCAGCAAGCTGTCTTATGGCAGCGCTGGAGAAAAAAAGCGACGTACGGGCGCTTCCTGTTGTTCGGATCGGAAGAGCGCTTTCCCGAAGAAGTGATGACGTCGCGAGGCTCATGCGCGACCAGGGGCTGAATCTGGCAATACCCGAGCCAAATCCGTTCGCAGTGTTTGATTGCGAAGTCCTCGCGCTTCTCGAACTGCCTGTCGCATGCATCCCCTCGGCCGCGTGACATGCGCAAGGGAGACCGTGCCGATGCCCGATCATTTTGATACGGTGGACCACGTCGCCGTGGTGGTGGACGACATTGGACAGGCCGTGAACTGGTATTCCTCGCGGTTCAGATGCGAGGTCGCGTATCAAGACGACACGTGGGCATTGGTTCGTTTCGCCAACATCAGTATCGCCTTCGTGCTTCCCGGGCACCATCCGCGGCACGTCGGCATCCAACGGGAAGACATAGAGCAGTTCGGGAACGTAGGCGTTCACCGCGACGGCGTGAGGTTCGTCTACCTGGAGGACGTTTCCGGAAATGTGGTGGAAGTCGTCAAGCGTCCGTAAAGTGAGCTGTTCGGACTTGCCGCAGGGGGTCACCTGAAAGCCTGGGTGGCTGGCCACACCACCAACCTCGACCACGCTCAACTGAAATCCACTCGAAACGCGCTGATTCAGTACGCGCAGCCTTCAACCGTCAACGCGGCTCTTCCTGTACAGCGTGGCCGTCCTCCACTCGCCAGCAGGGGTACCCGTATCCCCCGATCAGCTTGAGATCGTGGGTGGCAAGAAGCACGGTGGTCCCGCGCGCGTTTATGCGACGAATCAGTGTCATGATCTCTTCCGCGGTGTCCGAGTCAAGATTGCCTGTGGGTTCGTCCGCGAGGAGAAGGTGGGGATCCATCGCCAGAGCACGGGCAAGAGCAAGTCTCTGCAGCTCTCCTCCGCTCAAATATCGAGGAGAAATGCTGCGCTTTCCCGCCAATCCAACCTGACCGAGAACCTCGAGTGCACGACGCCGGGCCATCCCGGTCGCCATTCCGGCGATCTGCAACGGCAGTATGATGTTCTCACTTGCAGACCTGTCCGGAAGGAGGCGGGAATCCTGGTACACCATCCCGATGGCACGACGCGCCATGGCGGCTTCGCCGGCGTTGAGGTGGTCGGAGGAAATATCCCCGACTTTCACGCGCCCCACTGTAGGTCGGAGCTCGAGGTGAGCCAGCCTGAGAATCGTCGTCTTCCCGCCGCCGGTAGGGCCGAAAAGGACTCCAAATCCACCCGCCGCAAGAGACAGGGATACGTCCTCAACAATGGGTGCCCGGCGCCCTTGAAGAGTCACGGCATCAAACGCGAGAAACGGGGTGTCGCCCATGCATTCCCCTGTCGCTCAACCCAGAGCACGCATAACGATGTGGATTCGTTCGGTATCATCGTCCGGCGGATCGAGTGTGTACCCGTCAAATGCCCCCAACACCGACCATTCGAACGCCGGTATGCTCTCCAGCACCTCTTTGAGCGAGAAAATCTGCTGCCGGTGCATTTCTTTCACTCGCCCCGGTAAGTCGGGCCCTTCAAAAACGAACTCATTGGTCTGTGTGCGAGTTTCGGGGTGATACACACTGTGCCTCGAGATCATGTACCCGTCGTGACGTTCGCGATAGCGGTAGTCTCGAAAATACCGGAGCGAATTTGCCTCGGTGGTAACGTCAAAGATCGCGATACCTCCAGCGCGAACAGCCTTGCGGAAGCTGCGGAAAGTTGCCGCAAGCTCTCCCGTATTGCTGCAGTAATTGATGCTGTCATACATGCAGAGGACAACGTCCGCTTCGCCCTGCGGAAGGCTCTTCATATCCGCCACGGCAAATTGCGGAAGATTCTCGCCTCCCGCACGGGCCTTTGCCTTTGCCACGGAAATCATCGCTTCAGACAGATCGTACCCGGAAACGGAGTACCCGCGGTCTGCCAGGATCAGAGCCAGCGCCCCGGTTCCGCACGCCGCTTCGGTTATTTTGTGAGGATTTGCTCCGCACCAACGGAACAATTGCTCTATGTAATCCGCCCATTCCACGTAATCAACGTGCCGCATCACGTAATCGTACAATGCAGCAAGCTGGTCGTAGGGGGGTTTTTCTATCACGTCGCGCCGCAGGAATGCCATGAATCACCCTCTCTCCACAGCATTGCTGGCAGTGACGGCATAACAACTTCGCGCCGATGTCTTGCTCATAGATTTGCGCGGCAATTCGATCAGCGTGAACCTCAAATCCTCGTCGGTGAAACGCACCCGAATGAGATCCCCACTGCGAACCGACGATGACGGTTTTGCCACCTTGCCATTGAGCTCTACGATTCCGTTTTCACACGCGCGTTTCGCCTGTTCGCGGGATGGAACGAGGCGCAGACGGAAAAGAACGGAGTCCATCCGCAGAACTGCGCCCTTCGTATCTGCAGCCGCCGGCACCGCCATTACCGTGCCGAAGGGAAACAGCCTGGCAGCCGCACATCCACGTACATGCGACCACGTTCCTGTTCGAGGATCTCATTGATGCGCGTCTGCAGCTTGCGCTGCCGCACCATTTCCTCAATCTGCCTTCGATCGTCATTCATGTTCATCGCGTGTTCGCGGGTGCGCTCGAGCAGGCGCACGATGTGAAACGTGCCGGGATCAGACTCAAACGGCTGGCTGGTTTCGCCGACACTCAACGTCGCCAGAACCCGACCGAACGCCGGCGGCAACGCGGAGGGATCCACCGGCCCGATGCGCCCCCCGGTCTGCCGCACGCTCTGATCCATCGAGTAGATCCGCGCCAGTTCGCCGAAATCCTGCCCCGCCTGCAGGCGGCGGTACACCGATTGAAGCGTGTCCACAGTCGCCTGGCGATCCGCGGGGGTAAACACTGCGCGCGCCAGGATGTGCCGCGCGTGCACTTGTTCGCCGCGAAATCCGAGATTCTGGATCAGGTGCAGTCCGTATTCCGTGAGAACCGGCCCACTCACCTGACCGGAATCGAGGGAAAACGCCGCCGTTTCGAACTCCGGAACCATCTGGCCTCGCCCGAAAAAGCCAAGATCACCCCCGAATTGCGCACTTCCCGGATCCTGTGAAAGAGCCCGCGCAACCGAAGCGAAGTCCTCTCCGGCAGCCAGACGCTCACGTGCCGCATCGAGCACCCGGCGCGCCGCAACAAGCGCGGAATCCCCTGGCTTCGTTACTCGTGTTATGTGGGCGATGGTTACTGAAGCCGGCACCACTGGAAGGCTATCGCGGTACTGGTTGTAGAAACGCTCCATTTCGTTGAATGTCACGGTGATCTTCTGCCCGTAGGTCTGCGTCAGTTTCTCTCTGAGCAGATATCGTTCCATCTGAAGCCGCAGTTTCGCCCTCAAGTCGCGTTCCGTTGTTCCTTCCTTGACCAGTTGTTCCCGGTAGGCCTCCTCAGTCGGAAACTGGCCTTTGATGTTGTCCAGCTGTTGCCGAAGCGCGTCTTCTACCTGTTGCAGGGTAACAACGACGCTGTCCGCGCGCGCTTTCGCCACGAGTATCCGGTCGTCCACCATCGCCTGAAGTATCTGGCAACGCAATTGATCGCGTTCCGGGGCTGACAGAGACTGGATGCTGCGCCCCGCCTGTATCATCTGCAGGGTGATGTATTCGTCGACCTCGGACTGCAATACCACGTCGCGCTCGACCACCGCAAGAATGCGGTCAACGACCTCTTCCGCGGCAAAACTGGTTCGAAAGGGCAGCAGACTTGCCACGATCAGCAGCAACGCACAACACAAAGGCCTGTTTTTCCGCACAAAGCAACCTTTCCACAGAGAAGATTCGGATCATTGCATTCGCGAAGCACTCAACACGTGACAACTCGTTCATTCCGCTCCGACAGGAGTCCGCGAACCCGGGCTGCGCAACACGCCGGCCGCCGGAACAATCCTGTCTGCGAACACCTCCACATCCTCTTTCAGTTTGAGGCTCTCCGCGAGAGCTGCCATCAGATTCGCTCGTTCTGCAGCCCGCAAGCGGTTCACCACCTCTGACCGGACTTCGTCAAGCGATTTGATGCTGCCTGCCGGCCGGTGCTCGACTGCCTGCAGAATTATCCACCCGGCGTCTATAGGTATCGGGCGGCTTATCTCGTTGTCGGAAAGCCGCTGCAATACCTGCCACACCTCAGGGCTGTATGCGGTTCGAGCCGTCACAAATCCGACGTCGCCTCCGTCCGCGCTTGACGGATCGCTGGAACGCGCGCGGGCAACCTCTGCGAACGTCTCGGGTCTGCGCTGAACTTCCGCGGCCACGCGTCGCGCCTCCTTCGGGTCTTCCAACACGATCTGCCGGACATGGATCATCGCTTCAGTCCGCTTGAAGATATTCCTGTTTTCCTCGTAAAACCTCGTGATCTGTTCCTCGGTGACCGGGGAATCGCGTTGCGAACGGTCGATGAGGGCGTTCACCAAGATGTCACGCCGTGCCGTCTCGAGCTGGAACCTGACAATCGGGTCCCTGTCGCATTCCCTCCGCAACGCTTCCTGGTACAGAAGCTCGCGATTTACCCATCGCGTAACGGCTCGCCTTCGTGCTTCGACCGATTTCTCCTCGAACGCGTCATTGGCAAGCATCCTGTCCAAATCACCCTGTGTGAGCTTCACGTCCCCCACCACGGCAACAGGTTCTCCATCTTGCGACTGGAACCAGCCGCACCCCGCAAGGATTCCCGCCGCGATCAGCCACGCACCCGGCACCAGACGGGCTGTCATCCGCCTCATCTTTCCCCCCAGACAAGTCGCACGGGCTTCTTTGCCTCGGAAGCGTCGTCTTCGATCAAGGATTCCAGAATCGCGGCAACTCGCGCGGCTTGCGCCGGTCCGCCCGGCTCCCCCGACTGTATCTCCATGACCAGATCACCGTTGGACTTGAACTCAACCGGTTCGGGACATCGGCGCACCAAATCCCCGATTTGCGTTGATGTCATCTTCCTGCCGTCTCCGAGGACAATCCGAATCTTCCCGTGCTTATCCACGGCAATCCTGCGTGCGCCGAGGATCCTTCCTGCAACTTTGACCTTCATTAGATCAATCAGGGCGCTTGCAGGTTCCGGAGGACGGCCGAAACGGTCGCGCAGTTCATCGGTAAACTCGTTTACTTCCGCGAGAGTCTGCGATTCTGCAAGGCGCCGGTACAGGGTCATCTTCTGCTCTCCATCACCCACGTACGTGTCGGGCAGAAACGCGCTGACATGCACGTCTACTTCGCAATCTTCCGTTCGTTCCGGAATCTCGCCCTTCAGCTCCTTCACCGCGTCGTCCAGCAGCTTCACGTACATTTCGAAACCGATCGCTGCTATGAACCCGCTTTGTTCGTTCCCCAGCAGATTGCCCGCACCCCGGATCTCCAAATCGCGCATCGCGACTTTGAACCCGCTGCCCAGGTCGCTGAACTCCTCGATCGCGCGCAGCCTTCGTCGTGATTCGGGCGGCAACTTGCGATCTTTGGGAACCATCAGGTATGCGAAGGCTTTGTGGTTGCTCCTCCCGACGCGTCCTCGCAACTGGTACAACTCGGCGAGACCGAACTGATCTGACCGATCAACCAAGATCGTATTGACGTTCGGCATATCCAATCCTGACTGGATGATCATGGTCGTGACGAGGCAATCGAAGCGGTGCTCCAGGAAGTCCAGCATCACCTTTTCCAGTTGGTGCTCGCTCATTTGCCCGTGGGCAACGCGGAACTGCAATTCAGGCAGCAGCTCTCGCAGAAACTCGGCACGTTCCTCGATCGTCTGCACCCGGTTGTGGACGAAAAAAACCTGTCCGGAGCGCGCGACTTCTCTGAGTATTGCTTCCGATATCCGATCCTCGTCGAACGGAATCACCTCGGTGTGAACGGGCAACCTGTCTCTCGGTGGCGTGCTGATTACCGCCATGTCCCGCGCACCCATCAGCGACAGGTAGAGAGTCCGCGGAATCGGCGTGGCCGTCATGCTCATGACGTCTACAGTCTGCCTCATGTGTTTCAGACGTTCCTTATGGCGTACGCCGAAGCGGTGTTCCTCGTCGATCACCAGCAGACCGAGATCACGAAACTCAACGTCATCAGAGAGGAGGCGGTGCGTACCGATCACGATGTCAATTGCACCCCGTTTCAACTGGTACAGAGTCTCTTCCGTTTCGTGTTTGGAACGAAAACGGCTCAGCACATCGACTTTGACCGGGAACCCGGCGAGGCGCTCCGAGAATGTTCGAAAGTGTTGCTGCGCGAGGATGGTGGTCGGTACAAGAACGGCGACCTGTTTGCCGTCGCACGCCGCTTTGAAAGCCGCCCTTATGGCTACCTCGGTTTTGCCGTACCCGACGTCCCCACAAAGGAGGAGATCCATCGGCACGGGGCTTTCCATGAATCCTTTGATCTGCGAGATCGCGCGTAGCTGATCGCGGGTCTCCTCGTAGATGAATGCGGCCTCCATCTCCTCCATGAGCGTGGAATCGGGGCTGAACGCAAACCCCGGGCGGGACTGGCGAATTGCGTACAGCTCAATGAGCTCCTGCGCCAGTTTCAAAACACCCTTGCGGGTTCTCTCCTTGACCCGGTCCCAGTCAGAACCGCCCAGCTTGGAAAGAACCGGGCGTGCGCTTTCGTCCTGCGAATACCGTTGGACACGGTTGATCTGGTCTGCGGGGACGAAAAGGCGGTCCTGGTCGCGGTAAAGAATCCGCAGGCAATCCCGGGAAACGCCGTCCACCGTGATCCGTTCGAGCCCCTGGTACACGCCTATCCCGTGTTCTTCGTGCACCACCAGGTCGCCCGGACCGAGCGCGAACACGTCCGTTACGGGTGTTGCGCCGCGAAACTTCCTGAATCTGTGCCGTCCCTGATACCTGCTGAACAACTCGTGATCGTTCACCACGAACAGCTTGGCGGATGGATACACGAACCCGCCGTGGAGTTTGCCGATCTCCACGGCAATGCGATCCATCGAAGAACCCAGCAGGTCCTCCAGTCTCCGTGCCTGACTCTCGTTCTCCGCAAACAAGACGACCGAAAACCCGCGCTCCGCGAAGGTATCGACGTCGGCGCGCACTGCTTCGAGACTGGAGTCATACCGTCGTGCACTTTGCGCACCGAAACTGGCCACTGCCCCCGGAGGCGAAAGTGAATGGTTGGATACCAGACATCGGGGCGCTATCGTTTCCCGCAGATTCTGCCAACTGTGAAACACTGCGCCGGGAGGCAGGGTTGGTTCCCCGCGCTCAATCCTCCGACTGACCAGCCTCGCAGTTTCCCTGGCGAATTTTTCAGCCTGTTCCGTAATGCTTTCAGGGTCCGACAGGAACACCAGCGCACGGGAATCGAGATGGTCCAGCACGCTCGGTTTTGTGCCCGTCAATACAGGGCACCAGAACTCAATCCCTTCAAAATGAATCCCGAACTCAAGCTTGGTTCTGACGTAATCCAGACTCACGCCGTAGGCATCTTCCGCTCGCTTCACACGTTCGGCGGCGTTTCCCCACCATTCGCTTCCCGCAAGGATCTCCCGCCTCGGCAGGATCTCCATTTCGTTGACTTCGCGCACGGAACGCTGGGTCGCCGGGTCGAATTCCCGGATGGATTCCACTTCGTCATCGAAAAGCTCGACACGGTACGGGTTTTCAGAGCCGAAGGTGAAGATGTCGATGATGCCCCCGCGGCGTGCATATTGACCCATTTCCTGAACCTGGTTCGAAGGTTCAAAACTGAGGCTCCGCAACCACTTCGCGAGTTCGTCCATGTCAAGCAGCTCATTCACTCGAATGACGCGAGACGCGGCTGCGAGAGCTTCAGGTTCCAGTGTCGGACGCAAGAGGGCCACGACCGGGGCTACTATGACCACCGGTTCGCCGACGAGAAGCGACTGCAACGCTTCGAGTCGGAGCGCGGTTACTTCGACATGGGGAGACTTTTCCTCGAATGCGATGAGTTCCCAGTCAGGGAAATACCGTACCGCTTCTTCGCCCAGAATCGACTCGAGGTCGTCTCGCAATTCCTCCGCGGTTTCGGTTGTCGGCGTTACCGCAAGGATCTGGCGATTACTCGTCTTTCTGAGGTGCGCGAGCAAAAACGCGGGAAGCGAACCAGATGCGCCGTGAAAAGGGATTTCAGGGCGGTTCTCGGAAATGGCTCGGAGCAGCGCCTGGGCTGGATCGCTTGCAGCGATGCGAACTCGTATCTGATCAAGCGTCAAAGCGGTCCTTCGGTTCAAGCGGGCGGACATAAACAGCAAAACGCCGGTGATCGTCCATGATCATCGGCTTCTCGATCGCGAAAGTGCCCCCGAAAAAACCCGGGGATCACGTATCATAAGGAAACTTATCCGACTCAGAAGTCCAAGCGGCGCAGCTTCTTTTCAACCTGAATCGCCGGGAATCGCGGACTCTTCACCGTGAAAAAGCTCCCGAATCGACAGTTCTGATTTCCAAAGACACGCGAAACCCACTACGACCTCGAACACATACCATAGCAACCGAGTCACCAGGCCGTACGCCAGTGCTGTCGCCTTTCCGATCCCGAACGCACCAAGCGACACCACCATGAAAAACTCGTACGTACCAACGTACCCCGGAGACGAAGGCACGGCCATTCCAAGGTTTACCAACGAGACAGTGAACGCTGCCACTGCCGGTGTCACGTCAAGATGGAATCCGACAAACACGAAGTAGAAAACCGCAGCCATCCCAACCCAGCTTAGGAACGACAGAAACGCGACGAACACCAGACGACTAGGGTCGCGCATCACTTCCAGTCCAACGGCCAGTTGCTCGAATTTGCCCGCCAGTATCCCTGCCCTGTGGGACGCCATGATCTTCGAGAACAAGCTCTCGAGCAACGCAACCACCGTGTCCTTCCCCCACAGAAGAACGCACATCCCCGCGATGACGAGCGCCAGCGTTCCCAGCGCGAACCCTCGCACTTCCGAAGTGATCGCGGGCAGGCGATCTGGAGGAACCCGGTAGATGGCGAGCAAAAGCAATCCCACAAGGGCCGCAACGTCCATCACCCGTTCCACCACGATCGTGCCGAGGGCGAAGCTTCTCGTCACACCGATCTGACGCCGCAAAATGACTGCGCGGATCAACTCCCCGGCTCGTGCGGGAAGGACGTTGTTCGCGAAAAAACCGATCATCAGAGTGCTGAACGTACGCCAGTTGCTGATTCTTTCGGTGGATTCAATGATCATCCTCCATCGCAACGTGCGCACTACGTACACAAGGAGCAGGATCAAAAACGCGCCAGAAACCGGCAATACGTCCACGCTCTTGAACGCGCTGAGGAACTGGTCGAACGCGATGTTTCTCAGAGCGATGTACAAAAACAAAATGCTGGACGCCGCTCCGATCCACAGGAAGACCCTTCTGCGCACTCAACCTCCGCTTCGATGGCGGCGTTCTGGCAGGCAAAGCTGACGAGCGAAGGTCCTGCCGCCTTCAACAGCGATCATGGAAAGAAACCGCGCCTGTCCAACACCACGTTGTCGTTCACAGGCGCGGCACGAATCGTCGGCTGCCGGGGTACGGCAGCACAATCGGTTTTTCGCGTCGGTCAGGCAGTGCCCCGTCACCAGTCGGCGATGCTGCCATCCTCGTTGTAAAGAATCGGCACATCATGGGCCACATACTCGTGCGCCCGCACGGCCTCCTCGTCCACCTCGATGCCCAGTCCAGGCCCGTAAGGAACTCCGACGCAGCCATTTTTCTGCTCAAACGGTTGCGTGAAAAGCCCTTCACCAAGGCTGACAAATTCCTGAATGACGAAATTGGGCGAGCAGATGTCCAGTTGCAGAGAGGCCGCCGTGAGAACGGGGCCGTACGGGTTGTGAGGGCCTATCCCGACGGCGTAGGCGTCTGCCATGGCCGCGATCTTCTTGCCCTCCGTCAGGCCGCCACAGATACTCAGGTCGGGCTGAATGAGGCCCACTCCACCAGCCTGAAGGATGGGACGGAACCCGAACTTCGTGAAAATGCGCTCGCCGGTAGCAATCGTGACGCCCGTGGTTTCTGCAATCCTCGGTATCTGTTCGGAGTGCTCGGGAAGCACCGGTTCCTCGATGAACATGGGATTGTAGGGCTCAACTGCTTTCGCGAACACAATCGCCATCGCAGGGGTGAGTCGGCCGTGGAAATCCAGCAGAATGTCAACACCGTCCCCTACTGCCTTCCGAACTGCTTCAACCTCCCTCTCGGCGGCTTTGGCCCCTTTGACACCCGCAAGCGCGGGCGTGGCGGGAACCGGACACCATTTCACTGCCGAAAAACCGGCCTCAACCGCCTTGAGTGCATTCTCCGCCAGTGCTTCCGGTGAAGGCCCGCCTATTCCGCGATAAAACCGCACTGAATCCCGGCACTTCCCGCCCATGAGTTGCCAGATCGGGGCGCCCAGTGCCTTGCCAAGAATGTCCCAGAGTGCGGTATCCACTCCACTGATCGCGGCATTGAGGATAGGGCCACCGCGCCAGAAGGCACCTCGGTACATTGCCTGCCAGTGGTGCTCAATCTGGAAAGGGTCTTTGCCCACGAGATACCGTTTCAACTCGGTGATAGCAGCGGCGATCGTAAGCGCTCGGTCGCCAAGCGATTCACCCCACCCGACGATCCCTTCGTCCGTGGTTACTTTGACAAACAACCAGCGCGGCGCAAGGGGTACCGGTTCGACATCGACTATCTTCATTCGCTCACCCTCCCGGGGAGGACCTCATGAAAGCGAAATGACGTGCTGTTTGTACAGGAACCGCCTGATTTTCTTCGTGGAAGTCTTTTCGAACTCTTCGAAACGGATTTCGAATCTTTTCGGTCGCTTGTAGTCGGCGATATTGGCAATGGCGGCTTCCACTTCTTCCCGGACTTTGGCTTCGATTTCTTCTTCGGTGAAAGCCTGTCCGCGGAGCTGCGCCTGCTCGTCGAAGTACTCCTTGTTCGGTACCACCATCGCATACACCTCTTCGCTGGTAGTATTGGCGATCGGTTTCCCTATCACAAGCGATTCGAGCACCCACGGACTCTGGTTGATGTGGAACTCAACCTCCTCCGGATACACATTTTTCCCACTCGCAGTGACAATCACGTTCTTCTGCCTGCCGCTGATGTAAAGCCGCCCGTCAGCATCCTCAATTCCGATATCGCCCGTATGGAACCATCCATCGGGATCGATCGCCGCGCGGGTTGCCTCTTCGTTTTTGAAATAACCCGCCATGATGGTCGGCCCTTTGAGGCATATTTCCCCGTGCCCATCGGGCCCCGGCCGGTCAATCCTCGTCTCCACGCAGGAAATCGGAAAACCAACGCTCGCCGGATAATCGGGATCGAGATTCACGTGAGATACCGGCGACGTCTCCGTAAGCCCGTACCCCTGGTACAACGGAAAACCGAGGCTCTGATACCAGATTGACACGTGTGGAGGCAACGCAGCGCCGCCCGAGCAGAATATTCTCACCGTGGCGAGCCCTGCCTTTTCGCGGAGGCTTTTGAAGAGCTTGTACCCCAACCGGAGGCCCAACTTGCGGCCAAGTTTTTCCACACTGAACAGACCCGCGAGCAGAATCCTTTTCGAAGCCGGCGCCTGCGCAAGCTTCCGCTGAATCCCTTCCATCATCTTCTCGAAGAGCAGCGGAACTCCCAGCATGAACGTGACGCCCGTGTTTTTTATGTCGTCGATGATATCGCGGGATTTCAGGCTCCTCGCATAGGTGATGGAAGCGCCCGCATAGAGCGGGAGCAGGAACCCTCCGGTGCACTCAAACGTGTGGTGCAGAGGAAGCACTGAAAGAAACGTATCATTCGAGCCGAACTCAAGAACCTGGTAGGTACATGCGGCATCCTCCACGATGTTGCGCTGGGTAAGCATCACGCCCTTTGACTGCCCCGTTGTCCCCGAAGTATAAATGATGGCCGCAAGATCGGTGAGTTTCACTTCGGGCCACTTGCTCGGCAGTTCGCCCTTCATCACGTCGCTCATCACGAGGACGTCTTCCCGGTCGGTTTTGTCCATGCAGATGATCAGGCGGGGCATTCCAGACTTCTCACGCACTTCCAGGATGTCGTCCAGGAAGCGTTCGGAAACGATGACTGCCTCGACCTCCGCATCGGTGATGTTGTGGCGGAATTCCGGAACCTTCTGGAGGCTGTCCAGAGGCACACAGACCGCACCGGCGCGGTGCACCGCGAGGTACGCCATTCCCCATTCCGGACGATTTTCACCCAGCATGCTCACGTGTGCTCCGGGCTTGATCCCCAGGCGCATGAGCCCTGCGGCAAGAAGGTCCACACGGTCGCTGAAATCGGTGTACGTCAGTTCCTCGTACCTTCCGTTACGAAACATCCTCATCGCCACGTGTGCGGGATATCTTTCTGTAGTTCGGCGCAGCATCTCCACTGTGGTACAGACGCCTAGGTGGTCGCGCACAGCGATTTTTCGTCCGGAGCCAGCCATAGATTTCACCTCCTGAGGAAAGCAACCTTCACCGACTTCGCAGGGCGCCTTGGGGCGACCCTGCGTCTACCGGAAGGATGAAAGGATGATCGCCAACGCGATAACGGCGCCAAGCATCAAGACCACGCGGATCAGCGATGCGTTGCCCGTTTTGCCATTCCCTGCCCGTGGTATCCTGATCTTCTCTCGCTCCGCACCCGCGATCTGGGCGCGTCTGCGCGCCGGGGGACGGTAGGTGAACTCCCGCGCTTTCTGCAAAGCCATTCTGCCTGCGCCTTCTCAGTCGCCCGACATGTGGAGCACCCTTACCGGGCGAAGCTCCTGAAACGCTTCAATGTAATCCCATTGGTACCCTGATTGACCCTGGCCAAATCCGCCTAGCAGCTCCGGGAACGTCTCCGCCCTCATTTGCGCGCTGTATCGCGCAACGTCTGAGTAGCGCGTTCGATACTCCTGCGATCGATGCATCGACATCGCCCGTACCTTGGTTTCCATCGCGTTTTTGTCAAACGGCACTACGTACTCAACCTGATGCGGAGAAAATGTTATCCAGGGGCTTTCGTACTGCCATATGGCGGTGGAAGCCCAACGCAGGTCCTGTTCCGCGATATCAACGATGAGCTGCGTGGAGAGCTTGTGCACCGGATGCATGTCGTCCCGGTGCGCGACCAGGAAAAGGAGCGAGTAGGTGGGATGCCGGTCCCGAAGACGCAACACGTGCTCACGCGCGCAATTCCGATCTTCCGCAGAAATCGTGTGATCGTAGTAGATCCCCTTCAGCTCAAGGAATGCGCTTTCCCTGACGCCGAGTTCCTTGGCTTCGGCCTGGCTCTCCGCCCGACGAATCTCGGTCCGGATTTCCACCAGCCTCTTCTCTAATTCCGCGTCGGGATTCCCTTGGCGTGGCTTGTTCAGCACATAATCCGCGAGAGCCGGATCCCGGGAGCGTATGCGCTCCAACTCCGCCTTCCGCAGGTACTCGTCATCAATTCCCCTGCTCCCGGAAGTCATGACGAGCGTGTACACGGCGGGCTGGTCTTGTCCAGAGTCGCCGAATTTTCGCGCCCAGGAATCACGGTCCGTGAGCCGGCAGATCAGCCCGCCCGCTCCCAGCACAGAATCGTCCGGGTGTGGTGAGACAACTACTACGAGCGTCCGCCTGAACAATTCGTAGAAATCAGTGTGTATCAAGGCGCCCCCCGACCGGAAGACAGCGTTGACAAAGGACCGGATCAACGTCCATTAATGTACGGAATGGCAAACCTGGCTGCCACCCGGAAGTCAATGGACGCGGCGATCTATCACGACCCCGGAACCGGGATTCATTTTCGCGCGCCGTTTCATCTCGTTGGCAGCATCGGCGACTTGCAGAATGTTCTGGAATCTCTGCCCCCGTGATTGAACGATCGCGACCGAGATATTGGTGATTGGATACTGGAGTTGCTTCCCGTTACGATCCAGGGTTCGCACATAACCTCGGGAGCGATCATCCAGATCATAGAGAAGCGGCAGCCTTTCGCGGCCGAGTTTCACCGCGTGTTCCGCTATGGTCGCGGAACGTTCCACTGTAGATACCACCACAAAATCATCGCCGCCGAGATGCCCGATAAAGTCCTCTTCCTTCCCGAACAGCTTCAGGCTCTCCCGAAGGATTGCGGCCGTTTCCACGATCAGTTTGTCGCCGCGCGCAAACCCGTACCGATCATTGAACGCGCTGAAGTTGTCGAGATCCGCCCACGCAACCGCAAATGGCTCGCGTTTCCGGATGCGCGATTCAATTTCCTCCGTAACCACGGCATTGCCCGGCAGATGGGTAAGCGGATTCGTCTCGACTGCACCAACCGTGCGTCGCAATACTGCTTCCAGGCGAGCCGCCAGTTCTTCGGGGTCCACATCCTTCACGAGGTATTCGTCCGCTCCCAGACGGAGGCCTTTCAAGCGGTCGTCGCGGCTGGTCCGCAGCGCGGTGAGAAACACGATCGGAATATGTCGAGTTCTTGGATTGCGACGCAGTTCAGAGCAGGCTGAAAACCCGTCCACGCGCGGCATGGAGACATCAAGTATGATAATGTCGACCGGATCACTTGCCGCGATTTTGACACACTCGTCGCCGTCCGACGCTTCGAGAACATCGTACCCCAGAGACACAAGCCGCGAACGCAACAGGAAGCGTGCATCTGGTTCATCGTCGCATACGAGAACTCTGATCTGTGCCATGAAGTCTCCCGGGTGGGCGTGGTGATGTGTGGCGATTAATGGCCACACAAGCGCAATCCATCATCTGGAGGCGCGGAAAAATGTGATGGATTTTACAGAATATAGTGTCTTGCCGCGCAGGGTCAACACACCGTAAGGCCGGGTTGCCCCTGTTTTGGCCCTTTCTGATCTTTTTCCTCCCGTGCTTCGGGCAGTACGGTGCCATCGATCCGCATGGGCGATGGCCCCGCGGCACCAACCCCCGGCGGGTTGATCCATGGCCGTTCGTTCCGCGTCTCGCTCCTCCGCGGTTACCGCCCGATCCGTGATCGGCGGGTCCCTGCTTGTCGTTCTCGTCAGCATCGTCACACCGTATTCCGAATACCGCCTTCATTCCGTCGAGCTGTTCCAGGGACAGCTTCCGCTGGGCGCGCTGGCAACCCTTGTGGTGATCGTTCTCCCGCTTCAATGGCTTCTCGCGCGTTTCTTCCCCGCGTGGCGTCTTCGCGAATCCGAGATCCTGTTCATGTTCTCCATGGGTTTCGCGGGATTGATGGTGTATCACATCGGCATGATGGGCCTGTTTCTCAGCATGGTCTCATCCCCCGAGTACTTCGCGAGTCCGGAAAACCAGTACGCGAGATACCTTCTGCCGTACCTCCCGGCGTGGGCGATTGTTCCGAATTCCAACTCCGCCATGACCTGGTTTTACACGGGGCTCCCGACCGGGGCGGCCATCCCGTGGCGAGTGTGGGTCGGCCCTTTGTTCTGGTGGTGGTCGTTTTTCTTCGCATTTCTCGTGCTCTGCGGATCCTTAACCGCCATTCTGCGGAAACAATGGTTCGACCACGAGAAGATTCGCTTCCCACAGGCGGAAGTTACCCTTGCGCTCGTGGAGGGGTCAGGGGGCGCATCGGGCCTAAACACCGTATCCGGCAGCCCCCCATTCTGGGTCGGTTTTGCATTGTCGGCGGGCATTCTCGTATGGAACAGCGTGAGTTACTTCCGCCCGATCTGGCCGCGAATAGACTTCTCGCAGATGGCACCGTGGATGCTGAATTTCGGGCCAGGATTCGGCGTAGTAGACCTCGTTCCGGATCCCTTCGTGATAGGAATTTCTTACCTCGTTGATGTCAAGATTCTTTTCAGCGTATGGTTCTTCTTTCTTCTCGGACGTGTGCAACAGGCGGTCCAGGTGAAAACCGGGTATGTCAGCGGGCAGACGGATTTGTGGACCACGAGCGATAATCTGAGCGGTTGGCAGAGCCTGGGTGGGCTTTTCTTTGTGGTCTTCTGGTTCCTGTGGATGTCGCGGGCGCATCTCAAACGCGTTCTCCGGCATGCGTTGCACCCGGAGACGAGCCAGGAGGACGATTCAAATGAAATGCTCTCGTATCGGATGTCATTGATCCTGCTCTTCGCGTGCAGCGTCTACATGGTGTTGTGGCTCATCCATCTCGGCCTGGACTGGTACGTCGCCCTCGTCTTTTTCGTTGCACTTGTGGTCCTTGTCCTCGGAATTACACGCATTGTCGCGGAAACCGGAATGCCGCTGGTGGGGAGCCCGGTGACAGCTCAGGGGATCACGACCAGGCTTTTCGGGGATGCAGCCCTCGGCCCATCCAATATTGCCGGCCTCGCGGTTACTTACGCGGCCTTCCGTATGGTAGAAGGGTACCCGATGCCTGTGACAATGCATGCCGCTCGTCTCGGAGACAGCGCCGGCGCCTCACGCAGGACGTTATTTGGCGCGGTGCTTTTCGGTTCCGTCGCCGCGATGGTGGTAATGAGCGTGGTTACGATCGCCCTGGCGTACAACGGCGGCGCGTTCAATTTCGGCGCGCATCACGCGTTCCACCAGATGTACGAAGCTTATGACCACATGACGAGCAGGATTCGCTCGCCCTACCCGTGGGATTGGCGTCTGTTCGCGCATTTTGGCGGCGGAGCATTGTTCGTCGGTCTGCTCACGTTTCTGCGGTATCGCTTCGGGTGGGATTCCCTCAACCCGATCGGGTTTTGCACGGCAACCACATTCTACCACAGTGCGATCTGGTCCGGTGTATTCATCACATGGGCTATCAAAATCATCATCCACAAAATCGGCGGTCTGAGTCTGTACCGCCGGTGTTACCCGTTTTTCATCGGCCTTGTGGCCGGACACGTTGCAGGGGCGATTTTCTGCCTCGCAGTGGACTGGATCTGGTTCCCCGGCGCAGGGCATGACATCCGCACGATGATCTACTTCTTCGGGTAGCCTCCCGGGCAGCGGGCATTGCATTGCTCTGCCGCGGTGACGAATCTTTTATCAAGCACCCGCGGAAGGGGCCGTATCTCGAACCGGCCCGACCTTCACCATCTTCACAAAGGCGGCATACCATGTATGCATCAATCAGAGACGATACGGTTCAGTCGGCTTATCCCGACATCATCACAGGCCTGAAGGCGCTCGGTCTCTCGGCGATCGAAGCGAACTTCACGAGACAGGTATCGCTTCCGTCGCTCACGGACAAGACCGTGTTTTTCCCCGTGACGACAAACGCCGAAATCGCGGAATACAAGAAGCACCTCGATCAGTACAACGTGAAAATCAGCGCGTTTCTTCTGGCAAACAATCTCAACGCGGACGACCTTGAAGACGAACTCGCATGGTGCACGAAGGCGCTTAGAGTTGCACATGCGCTCGGCGTCAAGGCGGTTCGGATTGACAGCGCCATGAAAGGGCAACAGGAACTTCCCTTCGACGTGCGCGTGGAGAAGTTCGTCAAAGGGATACGCGCACTCATCGATGCCACCCCGGATGCACCGGTTGACATGGGAATTGAGAACCATGGTTATCAGGGAAACGACCCGAACTTCCTGCACGGCGTGTTCGATGGAGTGGGGTCGAGCCGCATAGGTATGACGCTTGACACCGGGAATTTCTACTGGCGCGGCCACGCGTTGGAAAAGACGTACGCGGTCATCAAGGAATTTGCCCCGCTGGCGAAACACACCCACATCAAGAACATCAACTACCCCGAAGACAAGCGAAACATCACCCGCGAAATGGGGTGGGAATACGGCAAGTACGTCTGCCCGATACCGGACGGCGACGTCGATCACACCATCGTTGTCGGCTACCTGAGGGATGCCGGGTACGATCGTGATCTCTGCATCGAGGACGAATCTCTGGGGAAATTTCCGATTGAGGAAAGAAAGAACGTCCTTCTTCGCGACGCGGAGTACATCAAGGGGCTCGCAAGGTAGGGTGACACAGAGCGATCACGTGTCCTGAGAACGGGGGACGTCAACCGACGATGTCCCCCTTTCCATTTGCCCGCGCCAGAAGGGAAGCAGCCGGTCAACGACGCGCTTAGAACGTTGCGTTCCGTGGACGAACCAGCCAGAGGAACTCCGTATTTCCCCCCGCTCCTTTGATGGGTGACTCCAGTTCCGCCAGGATCTCCCCCTCCACCGAACGTACTTCTGCCTGCACCCGCATGAGAACCTCCGGCACGCGTTCGCCCGGTAGAACTCCACCCCGCCTTTCCTTCTGAGTCGCCTCGTACTGCGGCTTGACCAGCGTAACGACAAGCCCGCCGTCTCTCAGAAGCCGGAACGCCGCGGGGAAAATAAGCCGTTGTTTCGTCCATGCGACGTCGATCGTGACGAGGTCAACCTTTTCTGGAAGCACAACATGCAGCGCATTCGTCCGCTCCATGACGCGCACTCGAGGGTCGTTGCGCAGTTCCCACGCGAGAACACCGTATCCGGTGTCGATGGCATAGACTCGAGTAATCCCTTGCGCAAGAAGGCATTGCACAAATCCACCGACATTGGAACCGAAATCCGCCGCAACAGCACCCTCAAGCCGAGGAAGAACCGACTTCCAGGCCTGGAATGCGGCGGAAAGTTTGTCACCGCCTCGACTCACCCACACACTCACCGTCCGACCGCACCCTCCTTCATATGAGCTGCAGATCCCAGATCATTCGCCCACTCCACGCCTCCCACGCGCCGGTACACCACTCGTTGTCCGCGGATGGTCGCCACGAGCGACTCCCCGACAAACTCATAGAAAATCTCTTCCCGGTCGAGATTTCCGCCCGGGTCCGAGGAAAGAATCATCAGGTACCCGTTTGAGCTGTAGTAGCCGAATTCTCGGGCGAGGATAGTACCGTCCGCTTTCAGCGCGAAAAACAGGTACACCCGTTTCGACGTGAACGCGAAGCGTGAGCTGTCTGCCTGCGTACCGAGAGAAGAGGGGTAAGGTCCGGACCAGACACCCCATAAAGGGTTCTGCGTACCGGTGGACGAGAGAATGCCACAGCCACAGAGCCACGAGAAGAACACCGCCGTGGCAGCCGCTGCAATTACGACGTGCGAACAAAACCGGCGCATACCATTGCCCGAATGCGCCGGAGTGACTCCCTCACGGGGATGCAAAGATGATGGCCACGCCAAGGTCAAGCCCGCGAGGGTTCGTATTGAAACCAATCTGGCCATACAACGGCCCGGCAACGCGGAGGTACACCCCTCCGTTCACGTTGATACCGTAGTCCACTTCGTGCTCGACCCAGTACTGCCCGTTTCTCCCCAGTATGCGAAAATCGTCCAGAAACTGGTAAAGGTGGCGTGTTTCCGTTACGCCAAGACCCAGGTAAGCGGTGGTACGATGCGACAACCGCGCCTGCAGACCCGCGTCGACAGTTTTGTAGGTACGGGCGGAGTTGATGAGGCTGTCACCGAACTCATACACCGCCTCCGGAACACTGATACTCTCGTACGTATCGCGCCAGATACCGAGAAAATTCCGCGATACCTTCGCGTCGGCATAGGTCCACGAATACACGATCACACCCCCGAGGGTCTGCCTCGGGACATTAGCTGTGAATCCCAGCCCGGCAAGTCCTCCCGCGCATGCCACGTGGGGTGCCAGAATGAGAAAAAGCCAAAGGCGTTTCATGGAAACAGGATTCCGGAGCAACCCGGGCACGCACCACGGTTGCGCAATCAGCGCCCGGGCGATCCTCTCGTGCCTATGCAGTCTCAGAGGTGAACACGATCGTCCCGAAACGCTCCGGATGGTGGAAATTTACCTCGCCGGTGGGAGACCATGCCGTGTATTCCTGCCATTCGTATCCCTGCTCAATCCGGTAGAAATTCCCACGCCAGGAATCGCCACTTTTGGGCGGGATATTCGGAGCCGTAACCAGTTCCCGGAATGGAATCGCACACTCCATGGTCCAGGACCTGTCCTCGGAAAGCGGATCGGAGGGATCACCATCCACTACAACGGCGTGTTTCACACCTTCTGCGTTCCAGTCACGAAGTGGTTTGAATTGGCCCCATCGGTTCAGCACGAAGACGTCAGTCAAAGTGTTCAAAGGGTTTACTACGAATTCAAAATACGCGTTTCCACTCCGATTCGGATCGAGGAACATCTCTACGACCTCCTCCTCCCAGAGTGGCGCGTCCCGCAGGACCATGTTCGCCCAGATGTCGGGATCCACGCAGTGGAAACTGGCGTAGAGGTAAGTGTCATCCCAGAGGAGGCGGACCTCGGTTCGGAATCTGGCTGCATCTCCGGTGTCTGTTCGGCAGAGCGTTATCGGTTCCACTGCAGCCCAGGAACGTTCTGACAGGACTCCATCCACGGTGATCTGTTCAGCCGTCCGCCGACACAATACGAGAGGTGTATCGTTCATCGGTCGCTCCTCCATTTCAGTGATCCTTGCGCGTCACCGTTTCCGTTGAGAAGACAAGGGTCCCGAACCGTTCCGGTACGTGGAAATTGATCGCGCCGGTGGGTGACCACGCGGAATATTCGTCCCGGTCGCCTCGGTCTATGCGGTAGAAATTGATGCGCCACGCATCCCCGTTCCGCGGCGGAATGTTCGGCGCCGTGGTGAAATCGCCAAACGGGATGGCCCACTCGGCCGTCCATCCTCGATCGCTGCTTCCCCTTCTCCGCGGGTCGCCGTCCACCCGCACGGCATGGCGAATGCCGGAAGAGTTCCAGTCCAGCATGAACTTGATCGCGTCCCGTCGACCAGTCCTGTTGAGAACATAGAGATCAACGAGCGCGTTCAACGGGTTGATTTCGTATTCAAGATACGTCCTGGAATCGCAGTCGTCATCGACAAACACTTCCACCACTTCCTCATCCCACAAACCGCCATCGCGCTCTTCAATCGTCGCCCACACATCGGCATCAACACACTCAAAGGCTACGTAAAGGTATTCGTCATCCCAGAGAACCCGGACGCTCGTCGGCTGTTCCGGCACGGCCCCTGATTCGGTCCGGACGAGGCGTATCGGCTCCGCCGCTCCCCAGTCCGGTTCATCGAGGATTCCGTCTACGGAGATGGGCCGTGCCGTTCGACGGCACACGTATACGGGGAGCTCAGGCAGCGTCAGGGTGGACATAGTCATCACATCCGTTCAGGTGTTTTCATGCACAGCAGATGAAGCGCACTGGAGATCACGACGCGAGTGGTATTTACCAGCGAAAGGCGCGCTGCGGAGAGCTCGGGTTCCTCCCCCAGAACGCGGCACTGATCGTAGAACACCGTAAAGGCACGGGCAAGGTCTACGGCGTAGCGAGCAACGCATGAAGGTTCATACTGGGCACACGCTTCCTCGACCACCTCAGGGAACCGCGCGAGCTCCTTCACAAGCGCCCACTCCGCATCGTGCGTCAAGAGCTCGACGTTCGCTGCCCTGCGTGGCTCGTCCCCGGCCTTTCTCAGGATACTGCAGAGACGCGCATGCGCATATTGCACATACGGTCCCGTTTCGCCGTTGAAATTCAGTGCGTTATCCCACGAGAACTCCACGTCCTTCGTGCGACGATGGTTCAGGGTCCCGAAAATCACGGCTCCGACACCCACCGCCTCGCACACCTCGTCTATTTCCGCCGCAGGAACATCGCGAAAAAGGGTCTGGTTCGCCATCACAGTTTCGCGCACTTTCTCTGTTGCACGGTCGAGCAACTCGTCCAGCAGGATGGCGCCACCTTTGCGCGTGGACATCCCGTGCACGTGGCCGAACTGCACGTGAACGCACCTCTTCGCCCAGTCGTACCCCATCAGTTCGAGAGTGGCAAACAACTGCCTGAAATGCAGCTCCTGGTCGTGAGCAACCACGTAAAGGCACAGGTCGAAACGATAGTTTTCCGCACGGTACCGCGCCGCCGCGATGTCGCGGGTTGCGTAGATCGTTGAGCCATCACTCTTCCTGAGAATGAGAGGAGTCTTGATCCCTTTCGAATCGAGCGGCACGATGAGAGCGCCATCGGAAACCTCCGTGATTCCTGCCTTCTGTACCTCCTCAACGGTCTCTTGCAACATCCCCTCGTAGAACGCCTCGCCAAGGTAGGCATCGAACTCAACATTCAGCCGCGCATAGGCGCGGTTCAACTCCTGAATCGAAACGGAACGAATGTGCTCCCAGAACTCCCGGGCTTCTTTGTCACCCGTTTCCAGCTTTCGAAACCACTCGCGCGCCTCTTCCTCCAGCCCGGGGTTCTCGGCTTTTTCCCTGTGAAACCGCTGGTAGAGGTCCACCATATGGGCAATGGGGTGTCTGTCAAGCTCCGTTCCGTCCCCCCAACGCTTGAACGCGGTAATCTGCTGCCCCACCGGCGTGCCCCAGTCACCGAGATGATTGATGCGCACCACGCGGTATCCCTGATACGCAAACAAACGGGAAAGAGAGCCGCCGATTATAGTGCTGCTGAGATGCCCGACGTGAAACGGTTTCGCCATGTTCGGGGATGAGAAGTCCAGGACCACGCATTTCCCGTTGCCGCTCGAAGAAGAGCCAAACTGCTCTCCCTGGTTGCGTACCTCCTCCAGCAACGTACTGATGAACGGTGCTCGATGGAGCCGAACGTTCACGTAGGGCCCCACCGCAACGGCCGAAGCGATGGTGTCGTTCGAATTCACACGTTCTGCGAGTTCTGCGGCAATTTGAGCGGGCGATTTTCGCAGACGCTTCGCAAGCACAAAACACGGGAACGCAAAATCCCCGAGCTCGGCACTCGGAGGCGGGCACAGAAGGCCCGCGACCTCGCGCTCTTCCAGTTCGGTTGCCTTCGCAAAAATACTTATCAACGGCGCGAATACTCTCGTCATAGGTTCGCTCTCTCGATCACCTTTCTTTTTTCATCCACGAGGGAATTCCGGCCCAGATAAGCCGGCCTTCCCCCGATGCATTGGCCCTGAATAAGGATACTGACCGCCACCTCCCTCGGCCAATCGCCGCCGACGACGGATTCCAACATGGATGCCCGTCAATTACCTTGTTAATCTGACACTGAGGGAGGAGCTTTGCTTCTCGCATGGTCTTTTGAGAGGGTTCCGTCGGCACGGGTCGCGACATTCGAGAACGGTTCACGGCAGGGATTGGCTTCCTCAACGGAACGAAAGCGCGATCTGGCACTGAATCTGGGGGCATCGACTGGAGTGGGTCATTACGTCATCGTTTCGGTAACCGCGCCGCGTGAGTTCCTTGATGTCTTGACGGATTGCGCCGCAGAGCTCGGAACTCTCGGTTCATATGAATCCGGGGACGACCCGGTCAATCTCACGTTCTACTTCCGTCCGCCACTCCACGAAGAAGCGGCTCGCTCCGCCTTTCTCGAGTCGGTACCGTCCCACACCGCCGGCATGGTGCAGGTTTCGTTCACGACGGAAACGGACCGCGACTGGGAACAGGAGTGGAGGCGCAATCTTCATCCTCTGCGGGTGGGGAGGACATGGTTGGTGCACACCTCCTGGCAATCGCCAGCAGGATACCCGACCCGGATACCGATCGTCATAGATCCGAAGATGGCGTTTGGTACCGGAACTCACGCAACGACGCGGCTTTGCCTCGAGGAACTTGAGCGGTTTCCTCTGAGGGGTACGCGCGTGCTTGATGTGGGCACCGGAACCGGCATTCTCGCCATCGCCGCCGCCAGGTCCGGCGCAGAGAATGTGATCGCAGTGGAAATCGACCATGAGGCGATCGCGTGCGCTCGGGAAAACCTCAGCCTCAACGGGATAGGGAACACCGTAACGCTGAGGGAAGGAACAATCGCCGCGGTTCCCGAACACGGTTTTGACCTGATTGTCGCCAACATTGAGCTCCGCACGCTCGTCGCGACGGGAGAGGAATTGCGATCCCGAATCCATCCCGACGGAAGGGCGGTATTCAGCGGGATCCTCCAACAGGAAGCAGCTTTGTTCGTCCAGGCGATGACGAAGGCGGGATGGCAAACCATTCGCCGCACGCGGGAGTTTGACCCTGCGACGGGCGATGGGTGGGTCTGCTGTGTTGCCACGCCGTCGTTCCCCGCGGGTGCGAAATCAAAGCTTTCCTTAGAGATTTCCGGCGCAGGGCGCGCACGTATCGAACTTGCGCACCCTGCAAACCGAACGGGAAGACCCTATTCCAGACGCTCCTGGCGTGCTGCCTGGATGTAATTGGCGCAGTATTCGTCTGCACCGACGAGGGCCTCGGCAGCAAACGCCAGCGACATCAGTTTGCGGTCTGTCGGGTCAATGATCGCTGCGTCAAGCCCGGCGCCGATGGTAAGCACCATGAACGCCTGATTGAGCAATTTGCGAACTGGAAGACCGTAGGAGATGTTGCTCAATCCGCAGATGAAATGGACTCCATCAAACTCCTTCTTCAGCGTGCTGATGGTTTCCAGCACCGCTGTTCCTGCGCTTGCCTCCGCACCGATGGGGTAAATGAGCGGGTCAACGTAGATATTGTCTGCGGCAATACCGTCTTTGACGAGGCTGGTGACCAATGATCTGCCGATCGCGATCCTGTCCGCGGCCGTTTTCGGTATTCCCGCGTCGTCCATCAGCAAAGCCACGACTTTGGCTTTTGAATCGCGCGCCAGTGGCATCAACCCGTCGTACTTCGCCTTTTCGGCGCTGATAGAGTTGATCATCGGCACCCCCTTGTGCACCTTGAGCGCCGCCTCCACCGCAACCGGGTTGGGGCTGTCAATCGCGCAGGGCGTGTCCTGCGACACCTGCTGAACCGTGGCGACCAGCCACGTAAGGAATTCCGGCTCCTTGTCCACGCCCACGGCCGCCGCGTTGCAATCCAGGTAGTGCGCGCCCGCATTGACCTGCATCGTCGCTTCGTCTGTGATAACTGCGACATCCCGCGTCTCGATCGCTGGCAGAAGGCGTTTGCGTGTGCTGTTGATGCGTTCTCCGACAACTAGCATCGTTGTCCTCTCCCGTCTTTGTTGTGTGTTCCCGAGTCTTCAGGAAGCATTTCCTGACTTCGCGGCAGCGTGAATCTCCACTACGCCGCGTTGCTCAGGCATGAGACCCGCACGTTTCAATACTTCCGGAACGACGGCTTCCCAACTCACGGTCATCAAGTGAATACCGGAAACGCCGGGTATTTCGCGCACCTGTTGGATGGTTTCCACGGCCATTTGAATGCCTTCTTCCTCCGCGTTCTGCGCCCCTTTCATGCGGGCTATCGCTTCCGCCGGAACCCTCATTCCAGGCACCTCGGTGGCCATGAACTCCAAAGGACGCGCGCTTCTCACGGGCATGATTCCGATCAGGAAATGAAGCCGCTCGTGGAATCCTTTGTCCACCACCATCGCCATGAATTCCCGGACCCGCGGGACATCAAACGTGCACTGCGTCTGGATGAAATCGGCCCCCGCGAGCCGCTTTTTGGCAACTTTCAACACGTGAAATGGCATCGGATCACCAAACGGGTTCGCGGCTGCTCCGAGAAAAAAGTTCGGTTGCACGAGCGGTGTTTTGGAAGTGGAACGGAGTTCCACGCCGGAATCCATGTACCCGTTCCGGATTTTGTCGAACATCTGGATTATATGTACGGAATCCATGTCGTACACCGGCTTGCCGGCCGGGTGATCTCCCATGTTGATGTAGTCCCCCGTCACCGCGAACACGTTCCGGACGCCCAGGGCGTACGCGCCAATCAGATCAGACTGCAGCGCCAGCCTGTTGCGGTCCCGCGCGGTCACCTGGAACACCGGTTCGCCCCCTTGCTGCACCAGGTACGCACAGACCGCAAGGCTGCAGATCTTGACGGAGGCCGACGCGTTGTCGGTGATGTTGATCGCATCAGCGACCTCACGAAGCAGCTCAAATTTCTTGCCAACCACCGACAGATTCGGCACACGAGGCGGAACAATCTCCGCTGTGACGGCAAACTTCTTATCCCGCAGTACTCGCTCGAGCGTGCTCGCGCATGGCCGGGAAACGGGGGAGACCTGTGAATCTGATGCTTTGTTATCCATGGTTCGGGAAGCTCCTGGGAATCGGAACGAACGCCGGCATACGGAAACTGGTGTCCGGGGTTATGTCGTTGTTCCGCCTTGATTCGTTTTTGAGGGTTCTGATTGCTTTTTCGGTTCCACTGCATGTCCCTTCCCGTCGATCCTGCCGGTCAGCAGGTTCCACCACGACGGAGTTCCCCACAGTCGCCAGTCTACAGGTGGGTTGATGTTTTCCAGTTTTTCTTCCCATCCCAGCATCTCGGAGCGCTCCCAGATGAGGTTCCAGATGCACGGCCGTTCGGGAAATACTTCGCACTTGCCGTTCATTGAACCGCCGCAGGGCCCGTTTCGCATCTGCTTCGGGCAACGCATGGGGCACGTCAGTCCGGTGGATCTCAAAACGCACTGCCCGCACATGGAACAATCGAACAGCGGAACCTTGGCAAACTGCTCGCCAATATCCACAAGACGGATGTACCACGGTTTCGCTTTTACGTTGAAAAACATCGTGTACCCTCTCTTTTCGAACCCGCTCGTTCGTCCGTTACTGATTTCCCGGGATTACGCACTCTCTGCCGTTGCTGGCAATTGAACGAAGCATGCGCCGCCAAAGGGAAGGAAAACCCTGCAGGTGTTCGCGTACAAAAGCGCCGACTGGGAACACACACACCCAGCCGGCGTTTTTGCTTGCAATCCGGTTTGTCGGCAAATCTGCGCGGAACTGGTACTACGCTATTCCGAGCACGCTCTTGGCAACGTCCACGCCGCTCGCCGCGTCCGCAGCATAACCGTCCGCGCCAATCTGATCGGCGAACTTCTGTGTTACCGGAGCGCCACCGATAATCACCTTTGCCTTGTCCCGCACGCCGGCGGCCGTCATGGCTTCGATGGTATCACGCATCGCAGGCATCGTTGTCGTGAGCAGGGCCGAAAGGGCAACTATGTTGGCACCCTTTTCTTTCACGGCACCGACAAACTGCTCGGGCGAACAATCAACGCCGAGGTCGATGATCTCAAAGCCGGCACCCTCAAGCATCATTGCCACGAGGTTCTTGCCGATGTCATGCAGGTCGCCACGGACGGTACCGATCGCCACTTTGCCGATCGGTTCCACTTTGCTTTCCACAAGCGCAGGCCGAAGCTTTTCCATCGCCGCCGCCATAGCCCGCGCGGCGACCAACACCTCGGGAACGTAGAACTCGCAGTTTTTGAACTTCTCGCCAACCACGGCCATACCCGCAATCAGCCCCTCGTCAAGAATCTGCTTCGCAGGCATTCCTGCGCTCAACGCTTCCGCGGTGAGTTCGGCCGTTTTGACGCGGTTGCCCGCGATAATCGCATCAGCAAGCGCTTGAAGTTGAGCCATGTTCGTGCCTCCGTCGTTTCGGCTTGAAATCAGCACGCGCCCGTCCACGCAAACGAACGCGCCCTGGATTGTTCGTTTCAAAAACGGGAACTGCCCTGTCAGACACTCCCGGCACCCTTCGGCAGTCTCCGGACTACCCGGAAACCCGGAATAAGTGCTGCCTGCAAACTCGAATATTGTACGAACGTCAATGGGACCCGAAAACGCAACACCGCCCCTCAACGGTTGTAAAAAAAACAGGACCCACGTGCAGAACGCAAGGGTGCGATGCAACCACAATCACTCTGATCCCCTCGCACCATCAACGCGTTTCGTAACGATTCGTCGGGGCTCGGGTCGCTCAATGCTCAAAATCCGATCTATCAACACATGCGCTGAAGTGTTCCCCTTCGAACACCTTCACCTCCGCGAGCCTGCAACCGGCGAGGCGTGCGAAGTGCGGTTCAATCTGCCCCCAGATCCACCTCGCAAGTTCCTCAGCCGTACTCGGATGGCTCCGAAAGTAAGGTTCGTCATCAATCATGTGATGGTCCAAACGCTTAATCACACGATCCCTCACAATTTCGTCAACTTTTTCGAAGTTGAGAAACATGCCGTGTTCCAGCTTCGACCCTTCAAGAGTCACTTCGAGGCGGTACGTATGACCGTGGATTGTCTGGCAGGGGCCGTAGAGCGCAGCGTTTTCCTCATTGGAACAACCGGCGTCGTGCAGACGATGTGCAGACTCGAACGAATAGTACCCTGTGATACGCATCTCTCGGAATCCTGATGAAACACGGGATAACCCGTCGTCAGCCGTTTGGGAAGCCCGGTAAGAGAACCATTACCCACACGCCCTGGCAACTACGTCCTTGAGCAGATGCCGGTATTTTGCGTAAGACTGATAGGAGATGCCGCGCCGGACACGGCCATCCAACAGAGGAAGATACCTTCCCTGCTCAAGAAGCGGCACCACATCGAGCTCAAGCCGGCGCTCCATCTCGTTCTCGTTGAGCGACAAAATGGCAGAGTCAATACCCCCGATCAATCCGAGCGTGCCCCCGTACCGGTTTCGTATACGCGGATAGGACACCCCGGCGACCCCGCTTTCACCCGACCAGAAAATCGAAGCGCCAAGGTCTCTGAACGCAGGTATCAGAGAAGCGGTGTTCCCGTATGTCTGGAACACGACGTGTGAGACGCCGGCCTTCCGCGCCTGATCAAGCAACACTTTGTACGCCGCCCCGCATACTTCGCGCAGCATTTCGGGGGATATGACGGGCGCATAGTTGGAGGCGATCGGTTCGGAAAACACCACGAAATCGAACTTTACGGAGTCGTACGCACGCTGGAGCACCTGCATCGCGAATTCGGCTGCTTCACGCAACCGGTGGGACATCGTTTCAGGTTCGTCATGCAGGGCGATCAGGAGTGGCGCGAGGGAATTCCAGTCCGCGACACCGAACGTCAGGAACAATCCCCGCGATACACGCAAACCAACCGCGAAATCACGGGTGGAAAACGAGACGACCTGCTGGTCCCAGTCGCCGGGGTACCTCCCAACATTGTCGGCGGGACAGGTTTGCACAGGCTCGGGATCGGTTACCGGAGTGAACGAGAAATCGACGTGCCGCAAGTCGGGTTGAACAACCTCAAATCGTTCGATCCCCAGTGTGCGTTCCCAACCGGCGTCAGGACGGAAACCTTGCGATGCCCAGTCTTCGACCACGTCATCCCGGATGCCGTCCCCCCAGAGCGGGGGCGAACACCGGCCCGTTCCGGCAAACGTTGCAACGAAACGCTCTCTGCTGGTCAGGTCCACCGCTCGAGCTTTTTTCTGCGGTCTCGGAGCTTCTCCTTCACCACTTTTCTGTGCTTGTCGCTATCTTCGTCCATCTTCACCGCACTCTCGAGAAGAACTTGAATTGCCTTCAGATGCTTGACAATCTTCCCTCTTCTCGTTCCGTCGATTGGCGGTGTTGAGACCGGGAGCGCGTCCACAACAGCCCCGAGCTTTTCGAGATCCTTCATGAACTTTGGCTTAAGCCCGTATTTCTGCGGTTGCGCGAGCAGGTCGCTGACAAGCACCATAATGGAACCCTGGCGTTCCGTCACGGTCTCCTGCCACTGCATCTGCCCTTCCGTCAGGTCCGAGGCCTGTGCGTCCGTGCTGGCAGCTGCGTCAGACCCGATTTCCTGCCCGGTCAGAACCTCTTTGATGCGCACGGCGAGCAATCGTCCGATACCGCGAACGTGCATCAGCTTCTCCAGCGGAACGTCCCGCGCCGCTTGAAGGTCCTTGATACCCGCGGCTTTCAGCCATTTCGCCTTTGTCGGGCCAACCCCGGGGAGGTCGTCGAGAGTCTTCACCACCGCCCCACCAGCAGATGCCTTCGTTTCGTCCACCATGTCCCCCTCCGCTTGTCAAACTTTATTCGTCGACAGTCGGCGCAACAACATCCGCCCCGGCCGACTGGCTGAGCGTTGCAGAAATGGCAGCGCGCAATTCACGCTGGATTTCGTCCACTTTCTTCCGCGCGTCTATAACGGTGAACCCGTACTCGTCTGACATCTTGTCGAATTCTCGGATAACGTCCGACTGGTATTTGATGAAACTCTCATACGGATCAAGCTGGGGATACTGATCGAGGCCTGCTTCCCAGTGGTCGAGGCTGTCTGCCAGCAACACGCGATGAATGAGCGTGTTGACGTCCACACGCAGGTATACCACGAGATCCGGCTCGATGGCTATGCCGTACAGGCGCCGAATCCATTCCGGGTCAGTGCCCCGGGCCAGCGCGCGGGCAAACGCGGTGTACACGTAACGGTCCGCCAGAACGACGAAACCACTCCGCAGTGCCGGGATGATTTCGTGCTCCAACCTGTCAGCAAAATCCGTCGCATACAGCAAATTGAACGTGAGCAGGTTCAGCGCGTTTCCCGCTTTCGCAAGATCTATGCTTTCCCTGACCAGTGCCGAGCGAGTCCAACCGGTCTCGATCACTCCGTACCCTTGAACCTCCAGCCACGTGCGCAGGAGGGAGAGTTGTGTCGTCCGGCCCACGCCGTCCGAGCCTTCAACCACGAGCAGGTGCCCGTTGACTTCTGAAAGGTCAACGTATGGCAGTCCCGTTCCCATGAACCGTCGTTTTGCCATTGCGTCCTTCCTTTTTCACCCGTCGTTCTGGGTACCGGCTCTGCGAACCGTCGAGTCCTTTGATTCGTTCCCGGTTTTCTGTTCCTTCGCCGCCAGATACGGAGCGAGATACGACTGAAGCTCCCGCGAGACAAGCGCCCTGAACTGCTTCTGCTGAGCTTCGATCGGTTGAACGGCATCAATCACGTGGAAACCGAATTCTTCCGACATGCGATCATATTCGTCGAGAACACGGCTCTGGAACAGCTCGAAGCACTCGACCGGATCCTTGCTCAACCCCGTGTCCATGCCTGCTTCATAGAATTTGAGCTTCATGCGCGCGCTCAGAAGGCGCCTGAGGGAAACGCGGATGGGCACTTTGAAATACACCGCAAGATCAGGCTTTATCGCGAAATCGTACAGAGATCGGACCCATTCGGGATGAACTCCCCGCGCAGTATCCCTCGCAAAGGCCGTGAACGCGTACCGATCGGCAATCACAACCATCCCTGCCTGGAGCGGGGGTATGATCTTGTAAGAAAGCCGGTCGGCAAAATCGGTAACGTGAAGCAGGCTGAACGTAGTAGGGGTAAGCGTATTGTCCTTCTTCGCCTTCTTTGTGGAGCTTTTCACAAGAGCTGACGAATTCCATTCCGTCCAGAACACCGGCACGCCAAGGGATACCAGCCATTGCCGGAGCAGCGACGCTTGCGTCGTCTTTCCCGAACCATCGATACCTTCGACGATGATCAAGCGTCCGGGAAACGTGTGCTTTTCATGGAGTCGTGCCATTTTCGCCTTCTCTTTCGGGAAAACCGCCGGAGGAGACCACGATGAATTTCACAGGCACACCGAGAAGCTCCTGGAGAACGTCGCTTTTTCTCCCTGCGGCCCGTAATTCCTCATCCACTCCCCCGACCGCCTTGCACGAAATAGTGCAGTCGTTCTGCGATACCCGCATCTGGGCGGACGTGATAAGTCCGCGATGTGTTCTGTCAAACCCGTCCGCGATTCTGAGCACACCGGCAAGACGCCGAACGGACTCCCGATCGTCGTCGCCGAGACCATCAAATACCGGATCGTCGACATCCGGAAAACGCTTTCGGTGCGCACGCGCCACTGCCGCAATGATCTGCTTTTCGCTCCGTCGGAATCCGATCAGATCGGCCCTGCAGATCATCGCCTCCGAAACTTTGTGGTGCCTGCGAACGCCATTAATATAACCTATATCGTGTAATAGAGACGCGTACTCAAGCCATTCACGCTCCCATTCCCGGTTTTTTTTTGGCGGCGGCAGACCTCCGTACAACTCGAGGGCGAGTTTCGTCACCTGCACCGCATGCGCTTCCTCAAAGTCCCACGATCTGGCCAGCTCGATTACGGCCGCTTTCCTGGCGCTCCGAGGAATAGATGCCGATTCCAAGCCCTTTTCACCCATTCGCAAGGGACTCAATAACCCGCTCATCGAGTTTCTTCTGGAGCTCCGGCCACGTGTTTTTGAAAGCCTTCCATGCTTTCATCCGTTCCAGTTGGCACCTCTTCCGGAGCCATTTCACCGCAACGTTTCTCTCCGATTCCCGCCAGACGCTGAGGCGCACATCCGCGTCATGCACATCCCCCAGCGCATCCTGCACGTTCACCAGCGCGCGGAGCACGTCGTTCCGGTCCTTGCCCAGAACTCTGTACCACGCGTCCACTGCGTACCGCATACGCCTGCACTCCCGCCGCAGTGCGTGCTGTCGTTCCGAGGACGACTCCTTCACGGTGCCCACGTAGCGCAATATCCCGCGTGCGCGGCGCGCCAGCACTTTGCGGATTTCGTCTCCCAGAACTTCCTCCGCACCAGGAAGAATGTGCACTGCGCCGGTTCCCCGGGCCACCCAGTCGTCCAGACGAATCAAAAGGGCACTGAAACGAGCGCTTCTGAGACCAGCCAGAAGCCTTCTGAGCTTTTCCCGTCTTCTTCGCGCGGCATTTTCCCGCAACCTGAGCAACCCTTTTTTCACGTCATCCGGGCATGCCGTCATCATCTTGTCCAGCCAAAGAATTGTGATATCCAGGTCGCGGACATTTCCAAGCAATCCGCCGAACCACACCAGTTCTCGTGAAAGCTCGTTGTACGAGGTTTCCTCCCAGATGAATCGGTAAAGCCGCAAACCGGCGCGGATTCGCCGGAGCGCAATTCGCATGTCATGCCGCGGCTTCACCGACAGGATTGACCCTATGCCCGGTATCGCGGCCGTTACCTGGGTGAGGTATCCCCGCAGTATGATACACGCCGACTCCCCCACTGAGTCCTTCCGCCGGATGGGGGGACGCCAGGGGCTGCGGCGGCGGGCAGCAACAATTTGCGGTGGCGCCCCGATGCACGATTCCCACAGGTCGGCTTTCTTTTCCGCACGCGCAACGTCGTGATCAAGCGTGTCCTGATTACCTGCAACACCAACTACTGGCCTTCTTCGGCCCTTCACTGCGATCACACGGGTGGTCTGCTCCATGTTGGAATCCAACCCGTCGGCGATCCGCACGATCGCAGCCAGTCTCAGTGTTGTCTCCTGAAGATCCGGGGGCAATTCCATCCAGAGGGGCTCTGCCTCGGGAACAACCTGCTTTCGATGAAATGCAACGATGCAGGCGACCATATGTGTGTGGTCAGTCGGCAGTTCGTGTGGTTTGAGATTCAGGGGAGTGAAGCCACGAAGCCCTTCGTTCGCAACGATATCGCGCCCGCGCAGGTGATGGTTTTCCGGGTCCTCGTAGAAGCCCACATTGTGAAGCAGCGCTCCCGCCTGAAGGGCAGGAAGGTAGAGAGGACTCACCTTGTGCGCTGGCAAAGTACCGAGAAAAATCGTCGTCGCAAGGCGGGCCACGTGGTCACTGTGCGACGTGTCATCGTGGTGCCTTGCGCGAAGGGCAATAAGAGAAGCTCGGTGCATTCGCTACTGATTCCGCAGATGTAACAGCAGCGCTCTCGGCCCCCGCAGTTTTTTGAACTCAATCACCGCCTGTGGCCCGGGAGCAACGAGCAGCCTGATGTCATGCTTTGTAAGCCACGACCGCACATCTTCCGGCACAGAGAGCCCGTGCTCGGTGCTCGTTCCCACCAACAGAGCGCGCGCGTTGCCTTTGATCGCGGCGTTTGCCTCCTCGATACTGAGAACGTTCCCGCCGGACGAAGAGCGTTTTGCCAGTTTTTTCGGCCGTTTCCTCACCTTGCCGTCCGCGCGTATCAGCACGTCCTGTGTGTAGCGTTTGCCGTTGATCTGCACTTCGCCCGCGCCGAGCCACTCGACCTGGGGAACGTACGCGGTTGCTCCTGCGGGGCGCCGCGCTTTCAGCGCCTCTTTGGCTATTACTGCCGCGCCAACGATACCAGCGTCATCTCCAAGGTAAGACCGCACGATGGATGCCGGCTCACCGTACACTTTCATCATCCGGGGTTTCGCCGAGTCCACGATTATCGGCATCATGAAATCCCCGCACGCCTCGATGAGGCCCCCGCCAACCACAACGACCTCAGGATCCAGCACATTCACCACATTCGCGATTCCGAGGCCGATGAGTTCCGCGGCCTTCGCGAGGATGCCAGAGACCAGCTCGTCCCCCTCCTGCAGCGCCGATCTCAGCATGCCGCTCCGCAGTCGCTCCCCCGACCTTACTGCGTCTGTGAGAACCGTCGCCGTGCCGGCCTCGACCGCCTTTCTGATGTCCCGTTCTATCGCGGTCCGGCTGGCAAACGATTCGAGACAACCCATTCCGCCGCAGCCACAAACCGGGCCTTCCTGCGCGACGCGGATGTGTCCGACTTCCCCCGATCCGCCATGGGCGCCGGCGTACAGTTTTCCATCGATGATGATTCCGCCGCCAATCCCCGTTCCGATGAATATTCCGAACAGATCGTCCACCTCGGCGCCCGCCCCGTACCAGGCTTCGCCGAGCGTGCAGAGCGTCACGTCATTGCCAACCACCACCGGAAGGCCGCAGAGTTCCGTCAGACGCTTACCCAGCGGCACGTCATTCAGCGGAAGGTTTGCCGTGGCAACCACATGGCCACTCCCCGTGTCCACTGTTCCGGGAACCCCTATCCCGACTGCCGCAATCTCCTTGTCACTCTTGCGGCGGATTTCTTCGATACCGACAACCAGCTGCGTTACGATCTCCTCAGATGTCGTGGTTGCGGATTTCACTTTCAAACGTGTGAGAACACGTCCGTTCTTGTCCACCACTCCGAACAGGACTTTCGTTCCGCCGAGGTCTATGCCGAGAACCGGACGCTTTTCTTCCGCCGCCATCGCAGGTTCCTCCCTGAGAAACACACGCCTCTCAGCAAAAGTCAGACGCTGAAACGAATGTTGAGGATATCGCCGTCCCTGACCTCGTATGCCTTCCCCTCAAGGCGGAGCAAACCTTTCTCGCGTGCATGTGGCAATGATCCGCATTCCACGAGATCGTCGTACGTAATAACCTCCGCCCGGATGAAACCCCGTTCAAGATCCGTGTGGATCACACCCGCCGCTTCGGGTGCCAGAGCCCCCGACCTCACTGTCCATGCACGGACTTCGTCGGGTCCAACGGTAAAAAAGCTTATGAGATCGAGAAGTCGGTACGACACTTTCACCAGCCTCCTCACCGCCGGTTCAGAAATACCCAGCGCCTCCAGGAAAGCCGGTTGATCAGCCGCATCCAGTCGGCTGATCTGCATCTCCGCTTCCGCGCAGAGCACAATCAATTCCGTTTTCGCGCGCGTGGCGAGGGAAGCGAGTTCCGTCGAACGGTAGCTCTCGTTTCCCAGCTGGTCTTCGCCCACATTCACGACCACCACAATGGGTTTTCTGGTGAGAAATTGAAACCCTCGCAGCAGCTTTTCCTCTTCATCCGTAAGATTCAGTTCGCGAAGCGGTATCTCCGATTCGAGCGCATCTCGGCAGGAACGGAGCAATGCCCACTCGCGCTCCCCTTCCTTTCTTCCCGCCTTCAGCTCTTTCTCCAGACGGTCGAGCCTGCGTTCGGCGACCTCCAGATCTGCCAGCACCATTTCGAGATCCAGGTCGCCCACGTCTCGAACCGGGTTGATCCCGCCTTCAGGGGCGGGTACGGAGTCAGATTCGAAAGCCCGAACGACATGTATCAATGCATCAACTGTTCGCAAAGCGTTCAGCACGCCACTTCTGGAATCTTTCGCAGAACCTTTGACAATCCCCGCAACGTCAACATACTTCACGTCCGCGGGTACCGTCTTTTTCGGACGAAACATGGCGGTAAGAACGTCAAGTCGTTCATCCGGGACCTTCACCACCGCAAGGTGCGAGGGTTTGTCGGACGAGAACCCTCCCGTTGCACGCTGTTCGCCCGTAAGCGCATTGAAAAGCGTTGTTTTCCCTGTCAAGGGCAATCCGGTAATACCGAGTTCCATCTCGCCTTCTCTCTCGGAAACGTTCCCCGGCCGGAAAAGAGCATCCTCACAACTCGGTCGGGGCAGATTTCTACAGAATCTACCGGACTCAGAACGGGTTTCCAACAGAACTTGGTATGCGGGGCACGTTGGCGGAGGTATTCCCGCTCAGGCCTGTCAGTCAGACGGGGGCCCGTTCGCGGTATCCTGGCACTCGAGCGGAATCCGCCTTGCTGTCTGGAGGTCGAAACGGCCCGGAGGTCGGGGAAGTTCGAGGTTCCAGTCGGCGAGGGCTTCCATCGCCGCGTGGTGCGTCAGATCCAGATGGAGCGGCGTCACCGATACGAAACCCGACATTACGGCTGCGTAATCGCTGTCGTCGCTTGCAACCCAGGTGGGAGTGTCCCCTGCGATCCAGAAATAAGCCCGGCCCCGTGGGTCCCGTTTCGCGATCACTTCATCATGGTAGGTTCTTTTCGATTGCCGCGTCACCCGCACGCCCTTGAGGCGGTCCACGGAGCAGTCGGGCACATTGACATTCAGCAACGTTTCAGGAGGAAGGCCTTTCGTGCACGCCTCGTGCAGCAGTTTGGCTGCAACCTCCGCTGCCGTTTCGAAATGCGTTCCGCCAACGAGGCTCACGGCCAGAGAAGGTAAGCCGAGAAGTGTCCCCTCCATCGCCGCTGCCACCGTTCCAGAATACGTTACATCGTCCCCCATGTTGGCACCGGCGTTGATACCGGATACGACAACTTCGGGTGGCTCTGGAAGTCCGCCGCGGGTGGCCAGAAGTACGCAATCAGTGGGGGTTCCGTCAACTTTGTACACGCCCGGTTCAACCTCGTCGAACCTCAAAGGACGATGCAAAGTGAGTGCATGGCTTGATCCGCTTTGCTCACGGTCCGGCGCCACAACCACAACATCCAGATCAGGGTTGCGCGAGAGTACGCGACGCAGCATACTGATCCCGGTCGCAAAATACCCGTCATCATTCGTCAACAGAACCCGCATCATTCTCCCGTCGGGTCGCCGTCAGGATTTCCACGACCCAGCCAGATGACCTCTCGTTCGAGCCGCACACCGAACGCACGCCGGACCTTCTCCTTCATGAGCACCGCCAACCGGTTCACTTCGGCGGCAGTCGCATGCCCGCGATTCACTATGATGTTCGCATGTTTCGAATACACTTCGGCATCCCCGACGCGAAGTCCGCGGGCGCCCGCCCGATCGAGGAGAAGGCCTGCGGCCAGCCTTCGTTCGTGTGTAGCCAGGTCCAATGCAATCGCAAGGCGCGCTCGCTCGCCCGGGTCGTCAATGTTTTTGAAGAAGGAACCCGCCGTCAATGCGGTTTTTGGAGGATGTTTCTCCGCGCGGGAATCGAGAACCGACTGCCGAAGCTCGGAAAGGGCCCGACGGTCCTCTGTCCGGAGCGCCAGCCGGACACGAACGATGGATTCCCCACTCATTTTGAGCGCGCTCCCCCGGTAACAGAATCCGAGGCCCGCTGCTTCGATTTCGCGAAATTGCCCGTCGCTATCTACCACGCTGACAGAAATGACTCTGTCCCCCACCGATTCACCGTAGGCACCCGCATTTCCGCAGACCGCTCCGCCGACCGTACCAGGTATTCCAGACATTCCAGCAATGCCGCCCAACCCGTGGGAAACGGATGCCTCCACCAGGGAATCCCATTCGTACCCGGCGCCAACAGTCGCAAACTCACCTTCAAACGACAGTCTGCGGATGGCGTTCACCAGCACAATACCGTCCACACCGTCATCGGAAACCAGGAGGTTACTCCCCCCTCCTATGCACCGGAGCCCTGTATCGAACTTTCGCGCGACGCGAACGGCCGCGGCAATCTGGGCTTCCGCGGTCGCCGTCGCCAGAATGTCCGCGACACCACCGATCCTGAACGTGGTGTACGCCGCCAGCGGGATGTTTCGCTCCGCCGCAACACCCTCGCGGTTGAGTGCGACGCAGACATCGTCAAGGAGAGCCTTCGCGTGCGCCATGGAATACCTACGAAGAGAAATCTATCGCTTCGTCCAGCATCGCGAGGTAGTTCGCTACCGGAACGTAATTGGGAATAGAGCTCCCCGACCCCAGTGCGAAACGTCCTCGCGCACCACAGGTTTCCATCAAAAACCTCACGTGTTTCCTCACATCCTGAACCGAGCCCGCCGCGAGGAGGTCAATGTCCATCCCACCCAGAACTGCAAGCTTCTCCCCGTATTCGCGCTGGAAATCCTGAATCGGAATGATCGCATCCTCGAATGAATGCTTTCCATCGAGCTTCACGTCGTTGATCAAGTCCTCGACTATCGGAAGGACATTCCCACATGAGTGCAGAAAATACGGGAGACCCCGTTCGTGCGCTATTTCGGCGACACGCGTATGCACCGGAAGAGTGTACGCGCGGAGATGAGCAGGTGCGATCATCGTGCCTGTGCGGAATCCCATATCGTCTCCGGGAAACACGGCGACGAGGTTGTCGAGCTGGACGAGGTGCCGGTAGAAGCCAGTCATGAGATTACCGATCTTGTCATTCACTGCCGTCACCAGATCGGGGTCATCGTAGAGCGCCAGCGCAAGGCCTTCCAGCGAAAAAATCTGCGACAACTGCTCGAACGGCCCACCGCCATGGCTCGCGATCAGCCCCATGCCGTCGGGGAGATTCCTGCTCACATACTCCAGGTCGAAAAAGTCACAGTCTTCCAGCCTCGGCCAGGGGTATTTCTCGAAATCTTCCCACGTGCGGATCATCCCCTGGTGCTCGTCCGCCCAGGTACGCTGGTTTCCTGGCACCCCGGACACGTCGTCGGCGCGCAGGGAATGCTTCGGAAACACCAGTCCTCTTTCAATGCGGATGAAATCATACCCCATGCGGTACCAGAACTCAATCGCGATATCCAGCGCCTTCCTGCGACTCTCCACATCGGTTGGCGTGTCAACCCACTCCCTGCCCAGAAGCGACGTGACAACGGGCTTCATGACGGAACCGTCCACAAGGTACTCCACCATCCGCGGTTTTGTTTCCTTGAAACGGCCCATCAATCCGTCAATGAAGCGCTGCGCGTTCGGTCGCGGATGCCGGAGTGGGATATGGCGGTACATGAATTCCTCCAAGGGGAAGCCCGGTTCGCGGAGCCAGAAAACTGCAGAGTGCGAGAATGACTTCCAGATTGCGGGAACCGACAACAAAGTATGCAACAGGCGGAACGCGGCACCAAGGGAGAAGCCGGCGTGCGCGCTCGGGCGGGAGTTTGTTTCGCCAATGTTCTCTTTGCGTTCTTGGTACTGGAAATCCGAACAGAGCGGCCAGAAACTCACCGGATGCCACCGGGAAAGGTGCGGGATGCCCGATTTCTCTGTCATCGCAAAGAATTTCGCGGATGCGTTGATCGCGTACGGAACCGATCACTACGGCACCCGTGACACCCCTCTGTTCTGCCACTTCATCGATCTGGAGACGTTGACGGTACCCGCCCAGAAAACTGCCGCCGAGTGGCGCGATCTGATGGCCGACTGGGAAGAGGACAGAGGATACCTCATGTGGGGAAAGGACCGGAGCAACCTCACGTGGGCGCATCAGTCAAACCTACTCTGGGATACCGAAACCATTCGGCTCCTTATCAAACTCAGCGAGAGCACAGGCGATCGGCGGTACGCCCAGGCTGCCTGGTCATGCATGGCGTATTTCCTGGAACATTGTGTGAGCAGAGAAACGGGGCTTTTTGCCTGGGGCGAACACGTTGCATACAACGTCGTGTCGGATCGAATTGAGGGGGAACGGCACGAATTGCAGCACGCCGACCCCCTCTGGGAGGAACTCTGGCAAATCTCACCGACGAAAGTCCAGCGCGAAATCGAGGCGATTTACCGTTTTCACGTCGTGGCCAAGGCAGCAATGATTTACGACCGACACGCGCGCTTCTGGGACGGCCTGCCGGAGCGCGACCAGGCGACAATCCTCGGGTACGCCGGTGTATTCGCCAAAGCCTGGGCGTTCCTGTGGACAAAAACGCGGAACCCGGAGTACCTGCGTTGGGCGCGAAATCAGCTTCTGGCGTTCCAGTCCAAATCAAACGGCGCAGGTCTCTACCCTGACAACTGGACGGACTCGGATAAAAGGCAACTCCCGCGCAACTATCCCGCCCGGCCCGGCCTCGCCAGAGACATGTTTGACATCTACGTGATGACCGGCATGCGAGAATGGTTGGACGACGGGTGCCGCTACCTCGAGGCATGCGTCGGGCTTCGACACGAGGGAAGCCGCACAACGGAAACAAAAGGCGATCCCGTGTTCGGAAGCGATGTCGCAGCCGGAATAGAGGTTCTGATTTCCGCGTTCGACCTGACCCGCAACCAGCAATGGCGCGATCTCGCCGCGGAATATGGTCGCGCGCTCGCTGGTGAGCCAATTCCGACTCCACTCATGGCGGCCCGGCTGGCTGAACGTGTTCAGGCGTTCTGCGCCCTGCATGCTGCCACCGGTGACCCGAGATGGCTCTCTTGCGCCACACGCGACGCGGAATATGCGATCACGACGTTTGTTCATCCCAGTGGCCTCATCAAAGGAACAGCCCCTGTCCGCCGTCGTGACTACTGTGATGCCATCCAGGGAAGCGGAAAACTTGCCCTCGCCCTTTTTTCGCTGGGAGAGCTCATCCGGACCGAAGGGAACGCAAATCAGGAAAAGCGGGAAGCGGCCGCGGTGCCCAATACGATTCCACCTTCAGTGGACATCCTGTCTCCGCCGGCCAAGCTGCCAAACCACCTCCCGACGGTTGTTCAGGCTGAGATTCGACACGCTGACGGGATACAGAGAGCCGTGCTCCACTACTCCGTCGGGTACCGTGTCGGGTTGGCCGACTGTACGCCGCTGCGCGAGGGATCGGTTCTACGATTCCGCATTCCGCCTCTCGCACCGTTTGAAGGAGAGGTCCGCTTCGCCGTGGAAGCCTTCTCCGGTGGTTCCCCGCAATCACGAACAATCACCGCGTGGCACACCTTCTCTGTCCGGACGGTCGAAAACCTTGTTGCCGACCTCGCCGGCTGCGCCGCGGGAGATCGTACTCCGGTCCGCGTGGAAGGATTGCTCCCCGGCGATAGCGTCACGGTAGAAACAGAACCGTGCGAATCTGCCGGCGACCATATCCTGCCGACGCCATGGACGCGCGCTCCCTTGCTGATTCGCGTGAGCGCCCCTCACCGCGAGTCTGCCCGGATCGTTATCGGGTATTCCGCCCGCCATGTCGACCGACTCGTCGAAGACACGGTTCGCCCGGCGGTCCTGGATGAAAAATCCGGCGCATGGCGTATCCTCACATCCGCTAGCGTCAACATCCGCGCCCGCACCATCACGAGCGATTTCGTACAAAGCGGTCTCTGGACTATCTGCGGTCTGAGCCGCGTCCGATGGCAGGCACCGCAGCGCGAGTCAAACGCCACCGTCGGGGACATCGACGGTGACGGCAGGCTCGAGGTCGCACTCACACAATATGCAAACGCCGAACTCCTGAACTCCGACGGCTCGTCGCGGCACGTGTTCCAGCTCCAGGCAAGCAATCGCCCTGTTCAAAACACATCCAGCCCTCTGATTGCCGACATCAACGCCGATGGCAGAAACGAGATAGTGTACGGCGCAACCAGTGGCCACGTTCACGCCTTTTCGCCTGACGGCGTGGAGTTGTGGTGTACCCCCGTCGGCGGCGAGGTGCGCGGAGGCATTGCCGCCGTAACCTCCGCTGATGGCCGCCCCTCGTGCCTGTGTGTCTCATGGCATGACGCCGGCATCGCGCTGCTCAACCCCGATGGCTCAGTGCGCTGGCAACATTCCCTTACGCCTCCCGCAGATACCACCCCGGTCGTGTGTACCCCCCGCGCAGGCGGGCCCTTCGTGGTCGTGGCGCACGGTGAGGGACTCATCGCGTTCCGTTGCGCCGACGGTGAGGTGCTCTGGCAGTACCGGACGGAGGGATACTCTCCCGTGGCACCGGCTGTCGGGGAGTTCTCGAGAAGCGAGGAGCCGCACATCGTGACGGGAACCGCGTCGGGAATGATCTGTGTTCTGGATGCTCACGGAAAAATGCGTTCGCGCTGGGTTGTGCCTGCCGTGCACGAGGCGTATCGGCCCATAATCGAGGTCGGCATGGCTTCTCTGCGCGATTCGTCCACCCGCCAGATCCTCGCCACTACGGCGGGAGGTGTCGTCGTTGCGTACGAACGCGATGGGACACCACTCTGGCAGTTCGTGAGCAGGGAACAGGTAACCGGATTCGCCCTCGGCGTGGGAGGAAGGCTCGCGTTTGCCGACGTGAACGCCGACGGACGCTACGAGGTCATTGTCGCCGAACAGGACCAGTACGTGTACTCCCTCAAGGGCGATGGCTCCCCCCTGTGGGAGTTCCGGGGAGCGTTTTTCTACCACTATTCCCCGGTCGTAGCAGATCTGGACGGGCAAGGCGACTTGACGCTCCTCACCACATCGCCCTGTCAGAACGGTACATACGCGCTTCGAGCAGGACACCGTGTCGCCGGTGCTTCGCGGACTCCCTGGCCGACGATGCGGGGGAATTTTGCGCGCACCAATTGCGCACCGTGGCCGCATTCATGAGGTTGCTTCTCCGAGCCTCGCGGATCGCGCAGAGCAGCAGTCTTCTCTGGAAAACTGACGCGGTCAGGCCTCGCGCTCGCTCATCCCTGATTCCTTGCGCCACCGGGCAAAAAACTCGTTCGCATCGGGGTGATTTCGAAGTGCGACGTCAATCGCCGCGATGTATTTGCGCAGGATAGCCTTCTCTCTGCCTACCCGCTGGTCCACCTGCCCGACAAGACGGCGATGCAGCTCTGCCATTTCGGCGAACTGACGATACGACATCCGCGCGTCGAGAGACCGCCCGCTTCTTCCGCGAAATCCGAAACGTTCCACTTGACCGTCCACCCGCTTTGTCTACCTTCAACATTGTCTGATTCAACACCGCTTTTCGCTCGTGCGTTCAGTCTTCCCCGTAACTGCCTGAGAGGACCGGCAATTCCATGCATTACTTCGCATACGCCAATGAAGTTCTGCGCGGTGAGGAAGTCGACCTGCGGGATATCGCAGAATCCGTCGGCACACCGTGCTATGTGTACAGCCACCGAACCCTTCTTCAGCACGCGCATGTTCTGGATGCCGCATGGGGAGAACGTGAACACCTCACCTGCTACTCCGTCAAGGCATGTTCCAACATCGCCATTTTGCGCCTTTTTGCGCAAATGGGGCTGGGTGCGGATATCGTTTCAGGTGGCGAGCTTTACCGCGCCTTACTGGCGGGGTTTCCTCCGGACAAAATCGTCTACAGCGGGGTCGGGAAAACCCCCGAGGAAATGCGCGAGGCGCTCCGCGCCGGCATTTTCTGCTTCAATGTGGAGTCGGAGGCCGAACTCGTCGAGCTGAATCGTGTCGCGCAGCGAGAGCGCCGTCGCGCAAGAATCTCGTTGCGAATAAATCCCGAAATCGATCCCAAAACGCATCCCAAAACTGCAACCGGGCTGAAAACGGCGAAATTCGGCGTGCCTCACAGCAGGGCGGTCGAAACATACCGGCGGGCGTCCGAACTTGAGTGGCTCGAAGTTATCGGGATTGATGCACACATCGGATCGCCGATCATGAGCGTGCAGCCCTTCGTGGACGCCGCGAAGCGTCTCGTGGACCTCGTTGGTCATATCCGTGCTGAAGGCATCGAGCTCAAATGGATCGACATCGGTGGCGGCCTCGGCATCACCTATGACGTCGAGGATCCTCCAACTCCCAAAGAATGGGCCGCCGCGGTTGGCGACGTTCTGAACGACGCGGGCCTCGGCATCATCACGGAACCGGGAAGGTCCATCGTCGGAAACGCTGCGGTGCTTCTTGCGAAGGTCCTTTATCTGAAGCGAAACGAAGACAAGAATTTCGTCGTGGTAGACGCCGCGATGAACGACCTCATTCGCCCGAGTTTCTACGATTCATTCCACCGAATTCAACCGGTGGTGCAACGCGGAACTGAGCCCTTCGTGGCCGACGTGGTCGGCCCGGTGTGCGAATCCGGAGATTTCCTGGCCAGAAACCGCTCGATCCCGCGACCGGAGCAGGGGGATATCCTGGCGGTCATGAGTGCCGGCGCATACGGGTTTGCAATGTCATCGCAGTACAACTCCCGCCGGCGCGCCGCGGAAGTCATGGTGAAAGGCGATACATGGCAGGTGATCCGCGACAGGGAGACCTGCGAGGACCTGGTTCGTGGCGAACGCTTTTTCACCCTCTGACACCAGAGGCGATATCGTGAACGCCGACGGCATGACGGAAGCGGACCTGCTCAAAACGCTGTTCGGCACCCTTCCTCCCTGCGGCGCGGACGTTCTCGTAGGAGTTGGGGACGATTGCGCAGTGCTTCGCGCTGAGGGCGAAACGGTACAGGTGCTCACCACGGATGCACTCATCGAAGGGGTGGATTTCGTCACCGGGCCCGGGTTTTCGTTCGAAATTCTCGGGCACAAAGCGCTCGCCGTAAATCTCAGCGATATTGCCGCCATGGGTGCTACCCCGCGGCATGCCCTTGTCACGCTGTGCATACCCGAGCGCTACGGTCGCAAAGAGATGACGGAGCTGTACTGCGGGTTATCGCGTCTTGCGAGCCGCTACGACGTCGGAGTGATCGGAGGCGACCTGTCGTCCTCGAGGAACGACTTCATGGTCAGCATCACACTTCTGGGAGTTGCGTCCAGTTCGGAGATTCTCCTCCGAAGTGGCGCAAGGCCCGGCGATGTAGCGATGCTTTTCGGCAGAATAGGCGACTCTGGCGCAGGATTGGACATCACGCGCGGAGCACGCTGTCCGTCCGAGGCGGTTCTGCTCGAACGGCACTTCCGCCCTGAACCGTTGGTTAACGAGGGGAAATGGCTTGCGACCCGTACGGGTAACCACGTCCACGCTATGATTGACATTTCCGATGGCCTTGCTTCGGACGCACGTCATATCTGCGAGGCGAGCGGGGTGGGTGTGTGTATTGATCACGCCTCCCTGCCGGTTTCCGACGAACTCGCGGAATTTGCCCGCTACACGGGCCGGGAACTTGACGGCTATCTTCTCGGCGCGGGCGAGGATTACGCGCTTTTCGCGGCAGTGGATGCATCGTCTGCCACTGAGATCGCCGGCCGTTTCCGCGGCGCATTTCCCCGGACACCGGTCGCGACCGTCGGATCATTCCGCCGGGGGAACCACGTCGAAATCCGCTGGGAGAATGGTGCCGTTTCCGAACTGGCGGGAGGTTTTGATCATTTCGCGCAGCAGTAAAGGAGGTCTCAATGCCTGACCAGAAAATCGACGTGGTACGGATGAGCTTCGAGGAAGAACGCGCGTCCGCTTATTTGTACCGAGCGATGGAATCCGTCGAGACAGGGGCCGCGGCGGCGATGTTTGGCAAACTCCGCAAGGCTTCCGAGGCCCAGTCGGAAATATGGGCGGAACAGCTCAGTTCACTGGGCGCCACCGTGCCCGCGTTCCGGCCTTCTCTCCGCGTCCGGGTCGTGCGATGGTTGCTGTTCCGGCTCGGGCCACGCCGTATGCTTCCCGTGCTCGCGGGGATGAAAGTCCGCGGGCTTTCGATTTACAGCACCAGAGGTGCAACTCCCTCGACGGTCGAGGAGGCGCTCGCCTCCCCCTCCACCGCGGGCGAGAAATGGCATCGCGCCGCACAGGGAGGTGGCGCCTTGCGCGCAGCGGTGTTCGGCATGAACGACGGGCTCGTTTCCAATGCCAGCCTCATCATCGGAGTGGCAGGGGGAGCGGCGGATCAGCCCGAAGTGGTCCTGCTTGCCGGAGTCGCCGGTCTGATTGCCGGAGGTTTTTCGATGGCCGCGGGGGAGTATATCTCCGTTGCCACGCAGAAGGAGCTCTACGAACACCAGATCGCACTGGAAAAAGCGGAGATGGCGGTCTTCCCCGAGGAGGAAATCGAAGAACTCGCCATGGTCTACGAAACGAAGGGGTTGCCCCGGGATCAGGCGGTCGCCGTCGCGACAAGAATCGTGAACGATCCCGTCAACGGGCTTGATACTCTGGCCAGAGAGGAACTCGGGCTCGATCCCGCGGGATTGTCATCACCGGTTGCAGCCGCCTCCGCCTCTTTCGCCGCCTTCGCGGTGGGCGCTCTCATTCCGCTGATGCCGTATCTCGTAACCCGGGCACCCGCGACGCTCTCCCTCACTGTCGTGGTAACCGAGGTCGCGCTTCTCCTGGTTGGGGCCGTTATGAGTCTCTTCACCGGGCGGAACATGCTCTGGAGCGCCCTCAGGATGGCACTGATCGGGTCGGCGGCGGCAGCCATTACGTTCGCGATCGGGCGCTTGCTTGGCGTCAGTATTTCGTAGCGTCGAATACATCGCTGGTTTCGGAGAGAGAAAGGCATTGCATGGAATGGGAGATGGTCGTCAACCCGGAAACGATTGTCGGTGAGGCTCACGCGTCGACACTCATCGAAAGCCCCGGGGGTGATCTCCTCTGCGCGTGGTTCGGCGGCGCACCGGAAGGATCGCCCGGCACTGCAATCTGGATGTCTCGACGGACGAGTTCGGGGTGGTCGCCGGCTTCCGTAATCGCCGATGAACCGGGCGTGCCGTGTTTCAACCCCGTCTTCTTCCGACACGGAACAACGATCTGGGTGTACTTCAAGGCCGGCAAGGAAGTTGAAAAGTGGAGCGGTTTTCGGACCAGATCCGAGGATGGCGGGTTCACCTGGTCCGCTCCGGAGATTCTGCCGGCCGGCCTGTTCGGCCCGATCAAGAACAAAGGCATCAGGCTTCACAACGGCATGATCGCATTCCCGAGTTCCGCAGAAAGCTATCGTGCATGGACGGGGTGGGTGTACCTTCACGATCCCGATTCGGATGCGTGGAAAATACGCGGCCCCCTCGCCCATCCGGACAATCCCTGGGGAGTCATCCAGCCGACGCTCTGGGAGGTGACGCCAGGCCACATACGCGCCCTGCTCCGATCCCGAAAGGAAATTGGCCGCGTGTGCGTATCGGATTCATTTGACAGCGGCGAGACGTGGACGCCTGCGCGGCCTTCATCTCTCCCGAATCCAAACAGCGGAATAGACGCCGTCAAACTGGCTGACGGGAGAGTTGTTCTTGCCTACAACCACACTGACCCCTCACCGCGTCTGTCGGCGGCAACCGGTGACGTGCCTGGAAACACCCCGCTTCTCGGTGGCAGACACGAAATTCACCTCGCAGTATCCGAAGACGGAGGGGAAACGTGGTCCCCACCGTGGGAAATGGAAATCGGCGGTGCGGAGTTCTCGTACCCCGCGATAATACAGTCAAGCGACGGGCTTGTGCACGTCACGTACACCTGGAACCGCAAAGGAATCCGGTATGGCGCGTTTACACCCGCGGAAATCAGCCTGATCTGTGCCGGCACCTTTCCGCGGCCAGCACCGTAAAGAGCAGCCCATGTGCGGTATGACCGGGCACGAACATCGCGGCGTGCGAGAAGACTCCCGCCGGCGGCTGGACCCCGTTGAGGAGAAAATCCTTCTTCTCCTTGCCGGTCGCGCCGAGGACATGGTCCCTCTCGTCCGTCGATATCACGACTGACCTGGCTGGCCTGCCGGATCATCTCAGGGGACAATGGTTCGACAAGAAATTGCTGACGCCCTCCCAGGTCGCCGCCTGGGAGGAAGCCCTGAAGCAGGTGAGGCGTGCGGTGCGGTCCCTGTTCCGCAAAGGCTTCATCGACGTGGGCAGAGAAGATGGGTTCCCCGAGGGCTTCTGCCGGCACCACGCCGAGGTCATCCGGGCGCTGCAAAACCATCCGGCCTGGAAGGGCGATACAGACACCTCGAAACGCTCTGTCGCGGGGATTGAAAACGAAATCCGCGCCCGCATGCCCTGGGCGGAAGCGCGGGACCTCACCGCCGTCCAGAAGCAGATGGGCGGTCGCGTAGACATTGTCGGCATCACTTCATCCGGCCGTGCGGAACTCACCTCCAACCCCGGTCAATCCCTTGCTGGTTCTCAGCCTTTCTGACATCAGCGTGCCGTTCGGCGAATCGGAAGACGCCTTGCGTGCCCTCTGCGCCGTCAGACTCGGTGTTCCGGAGGCCGAACTCGGGCAGTTGCGGGTACGTCGCCGTGCTCTCGATGCCCGGCACCCCTCACGCCTGCGGTATGTGTACACCATCGAAGTCGAGGCCCCGTTGACACTGGAGCAGGCCCGACGGATTTCTGGCGCGAAAGTCGTGGATTCGACGCTCGCACGACGCGTCGAATTCGGCACCCGCGCACTTGTGGAGAGGCCTGTGGTGGTCGGCGCGGGGCCGGCGGGTTTGTTCGCGGCCTGGAAACTCGCAGAGAACGGGTACCGACCGATTCTGATCGAGCGCGGCAAACCTGTGGAGGCTCGCAGGAGAGATGCGACCGACTTCTGGAAATATGGAAGACTCGACCCCGATTCGAACGTCTTGTTCGGTGAGGGCGGCGCCGGAGCATTCTCCGACGGGAAGCTGACGTCAAGATCGAAGGATTGGCGGCGCGATGACGTTCTTGATCGCCTCGCACGTTGCGGAGCAGGTGATAGCGTTCGTTTTGAAGCCCGGCCGCATGTTGGAACCGACAGGCTCTTTTACGTGCTGAAGGAGATGCGTGCCACATTGAGCACGCTGGACACGGAGATCCTGTTTGAAACCCGGGTGGAGGATGTTCTCATTGACCGGGGAACGCTTCTGGGCGTGCGTTGTGCGCCGGACGTAGTCATCCCCACGAACGCGCTGATCCTGGCATGTGGGCACAGTGCCCGCGATACCTACCATGCGCTTCGGGCACGCGGTGTTGCCCTTGAACAGAAGCCGTTCGCAATGGGGATTCGCGTCCAACACCGGCAGGAGATTATTGACAGGGCGCAGTACGGCCGACGGGCCGTTTCCCACGAAGGAAGGGACCGATCCCTTCAGCCTGCCGAATACGTACTCCGATGCCCGAAGACAAGCACAGGGAGATCGGTGTTCTCCTTTTGTGTGTGCCCCGGCGGCGCGGTCATCCCGTGTGCGTCCGAACCCGGTGGGTTGTTCTGCAACGGTATGAGCGGCAGGAACCGCGGCGGCAGGTTCGCCAATGGCGCGATTGTCGCACAGATTCCGACCGCTGACTTCGCGTCAGCGGATCCCCTTTCTGGCATCGACTTCCAGCGACACTGGGAAAGGGCGGCATTCAAATCCACCGGAGGAACGTATGCCCTTCCAATGATGCCGCTGGTCTCTTTCGTCGACGGTTCATGGCCTCCCCGGCGTGTACACGGATTGGCGAAAGGTCTTTTCCCGCGCGCGGACCTCGTGGACCTCACGTCCCTGCTTCCTCCCTCTGTCGTTCAGGCGGTCAGAGAAGCGTCGCATGAGTTTTCGAAAACTATCCACGGCTGGCTGGCCCCCGACGCCGTCGCGTTTGGGGTCGAAACACGAACAAGCTCCCCCGTTCGCATCCTTCGCAGAGAGGATGGGCAGTCAGAAAACGTCGCCGGGTTGTTCCCGGCAGGGGAAGGCGCCGGGTATGCCGGCGGCATCGTCAGCGCCGCCGTGGATGGAATACGCGCGGCGGAGCATCTCATGGCGACCTTCGCCCCTCCCTCCTGATCTTTTCGCGCGTCCGCCTGGCTTACCCTTCTTGCACCGGAACGCAATTTGCACAGTATCCGGTCCGGAAGCGACTGATACGCGGCACGCCCACCGAAGGAATTTGGCCTGCCGTGTGCGCCCTTTCTCCGCATCTGGTCGCGCAGAAGGCTAGATGAACAAAGTTTCATCACTGCTTCAGTTCCTCTTCATATTGCCGGGATAGATTTTCTGGGGTAAGAAGGAGAACTCGCAGGTGATTTCGGAAATACGGGCACAACTGCGGATTTCGCGGCCTCCCGAAGCGGGGTTCGCCGTCCGCGGCTTTTCCAGCGAAAGGGGAGTCCCCGTGCGCGTACTCCTCGTGGAAGACGATTCCCGTATCGCCCATTTCATTCAAAAGGGCCTGACGGAAAGTGGGTACGTGGTAGATCTGGTGGCCGACGGCGTCGAAGCAGTGTCGCAGGTCGCCTCCACCGCGTATGATGTGATCGTTTTGGACGTCATGCTGCCCCGAATGGACGGATTCGGCGTACTGGAATCCCTGAGGCAGCAAGGGCAGAAGATGCCGGTTCTCATGCTGACCGCGCGCGACACAACCGACGATAAGGTTCGCGGGCTGGATGCAGGGGCAGACGACTATCTGACGAAACCGTTCTCTTTCGCTGAACTGGAAGCACGGCTCCGGGCGCTTCTGCGAAGGGGAACCGGCGAGGCAAGCGCGCAACTGCGCCTGGGCGACATCACGGTAGATCCCGTCAGCCACGTCGTGAAGCGCGGCGATACAGTGATAGAAATGACACCAAAGGAATACGCAGTTCTGGAGTATTTCATGCGGTACCCGGGCCGAGTTCTGACGCGGACCATGATAATCGAGCACGTCTGGCAGTATCAGTTCGATACCGACACGAACCTCGTTGATGTATACATCAACAGGCTGCGCCGGAAATTGAACGATGCGGAAGGGCGCATACTCCAGACAATCCGCGGGGTCGGGTACACTTTGAGGCCAGCATAGTGAAAAGCCGAAGTCTGCGATTCGAGTTGACGTTCTGGTATTCGACGGTTATGGCAGTAACCCTGCTCGTCATGGGTGTCGCCGTCGAACAGGTGGCGTACAACCGGATTTCGGCCAGCATAGATAACTCATTGCGGCAGGCTGCATTTACCGTAATCAGTGAAGTGGGCGTACTTCGTTCGAAACCCGATGCCGAACCTTTCGGGGAGACCAGTACGGTGCTGAATCCGCCGCCGTGGCCGCCGCGCTACGTGCAGATTCTTTCGGCATCCGGAGAGGTTCTCTACCGTTCGGCCAATCTGGGGCAGTATCCGCTTCCGATAGACTCCGCTGCGTTGCGAGACCGTGGTCGTGGCATGGTTATTTCTCCTGACATGCGTCTGCACGGGGAACCCATCCGCATGATCACGTTTCCGTTGCCCGAGTACAATGGAAGCGACGCCGCGTGGGGACAGGTTGCACTTTCGCTTCACGACCTCGACCGCGCCAGAAAAAAGAACCAACTAGCGCTTGCGATTATCCTGCCCGCCGCGATTGGCATTTCGGCTGTGGCGGGTTGGTGGCTCGCCAGACGCGCACTTCGGCCTATCGACGGCGTGATCAGGACCGCCCAGCGGATACGTGCCGCGAACCTGAATGAGCGAATCGCGCCGAGGGAGGTAGATGACGAGCTGGGACGGCTGATCAGCACGCTGAATGAACTGCTGGAGCGTCTCGAGCTGAACTTCCGGCAGGTAAGCAGATTCAGCGCCGACGTATCGCACGAACTGCGGACGCCTTTGACGATCATTCAGGGCGAGGCTGAGGTTGCATTGCGCGAGGGCGCCAGCAGGGAAGAGATGCAACTGGCGCTTGAGGTGGCGCTGGACGAGGCACAGCGCATGTCGAAGCTGGTGAAGAATCTCCTGATGCTTGCGCGCCTTGAGACTGGTCAGGAGCGACCTCACTTCGTGGAGACGCCCCTTGCGCCGATTATCGAGGACGTGAGCGAAGAAGGACTTGCTCTCGCCCGCGCGAAAGGCGTCACGTTTTCGGCACATACCGTTGAAAACGCCTCCGTCTGGGGTGATGCCGTTTTGCTGCATCAACTGGCGTTCAACCTTGTGGACAATGCGGTCAAATACACACCCGCAGGCGGGACGGTGGAACTCAGCCTCTCCAGAAACGGATCAAGCGTACGTCTTTCCGTGAAGGACACCGGCGTTGGAATCGACGAAGCCGAACTGGGTAGAATCTTCGACCGTTTTTACCGTGGGGACAGCGCACGCAACCATACTGAGGGCGGAAGCGGCCTCGGGTTGGCGCTCGTGGCACAGATAGCGGAAGCGCACAAAGGCACCATTCAGGTTACCAGCAAACCGGGCGAGGGCAGCGTCTTTACCGTAACGTTCCCGCTCTCGTCACAAGCTGGAAAAGCGCGACCGGATATGGCAGAAGTCTCGATGATTGAAGGGATTCGTTCATGATTGAAACAGCCGTGATACTCGCGGCAGGTAACGGAAGTCGTCTTCGGGGTGTCTCCGCGGGCCTCCCGAAACCGCTGGTTCCGCTGGCCGGTGTGCCGATCATCGTCAGGGTAATGCGCGCCGCACAGGAGGCCGGTATACGGAAATTCGTGGTTGTGACGGGTTACCAGGCGGAAAAACTCCGGGCTGCCATTGAGAATCAGCCCGCCATTACGGCGAGCATCACGTGGGTCCATAACCCCGAGTACAAGACGCGCTCCAACGGCACGTCTGCGCTTGCCGCCGAAAACGCCGTGGACGGGCCGTTCGTGTTGCTCATGGCCGACCACATTTTCGAAGTGGCCACGCTTCGCCGTCTGTTGAGGACGCCAATCGGCCCTGACGAGGTGATTCTGGCCATTGACCGCAAGATTGACCGTGTCTTTGACCTCGATGACGCGACGAAGGTGGTGGACGACAACGGGAAGCTGCGCGCCATCGGCAAACAGCTTCCAGACTTCAATGCCATCGACACCGGGATGTTTCTGTGCACTCCTGCGCTCTTTGACGCTCTTCGAGCTGTGCAGGACGAGAGTGACGGCAGTCTTTCCGACGCGATACGTCGCATTGCTGCAGAAAACCGGATGCACACGTTTGATATCGGCGATGCGTTGTGGCAGGATGTGGACACCCCCGAAATGCGGCGGGAAGCAGAGCGCCGCCTGGGAGATGTCCTGCGGAAACCGACGGACGGCCCCGTGAGCAGATTGATCAACAGGAGGATCTCCATTCCGTTGAGTCTGTTCCTTACGAGGACGCGGGTCACTCCAAACCAGATCTCTGTGTTCAACCTTCTGCTTGCCGCGTGTGGCGGTTTGCTGTTCGCGAGCACGTCGTACCCGATCCTGGCGCTCGGAGGAATTCTCCTGCAGGTCGGTTCGATCCTCGACGGGTGCGATGGCGAGGTAGCGCGGTTGAAATTCCAGCAATCGAAAAACGGTCAGTGGATGGACACGGTTACGGACAACATTTCGTACGTTGCTCTCCTCGTGGGGCTTGCGATCGGTCAGTACCGCCGGGAGCCGACGTCCATGACCCTGTGGCTCGGTTTTCTGGCTATCGCCGCCATTCTGACGGGACTCTTCATCGTTTACCAGCGAATCCACGCGATGGGCAAAGGCAGTCTTCTTGATTTCAAGATTCCTGACCGCAGCCGTGTGGACCCGACGACAGCGCGGATATTCTGGATTTACGAGCAGCTGCTTCCTCTTATCCGCCGCGACATTTTCGCATTCGGTTGCTGTCTTCTGGCGCTGGCGAATCTGCCTTCCGTGATTTTTGCGCTGTGGGTTCTGGGGTCGGTAGGCTTCATGTTCGGGGTTATTCACATCACCAGCCCACACGTTCAGCGTCAGCTTGCGCCTGTCCCGGCAGTTGCGAAGGACTGAAAGGTTTGCATGCGCGTCTGCCTCGATGCCCGTTGTCTTCGCAAAACCGTGACAGGCCTGGGGCGTTACGCGGAGCAACTGATTCGTGGTCTCGCCGCAATAGATCGCACCACGGATTTCGTGGTCATACTGGCAAAGGACTACGAGTGTCAGCCGGTCGAACAGGCGAGTTTCCAGATAGTGCGCTTCGGCGGGCGCCCGGACACCCTCGGGAACGTTCTCGGGGGCGCACGGAAGATCGCGGGGCTGGACGCGGACATTTTTCACTCTCTGCACCATTTTCTCCCCTTCGGTGTTCGGGGACGCACCGTCCTCACGCTTCATGACTTCATCTGGCTTGATCACCCTGATCTCGCCTACCCGAACCGCTGGAAGGGGCGGGTGATCCAGGCGTACGCCAGCCTTGCCCTCAATTACGCGCTGCGGCGAGCGAATCACATCATCGCAATTTCGGAGCACACTGCCCGGAGGGCGCGGGAGCGTATGGCCCCGCGAATTCCGGAGATATCAGTGATCCCTCACGGGGTGGACGAACGGTTTCACCGGGCAGCAAAACGGCATGCTTCCGGCTTTGCCACCACGGAAGCTCCCTTTTTCCTGGTTGTGGGGAACAGCAAACCGAACAAGAACGTGGCCCGCATAGTCGGTGCGATGGCTTTGCTCGTTCAGAAGGTTCCGGAAGTCAGGCTCCGCATTGTCGGCAGGGGTGAAGGGTACCGCGAGTTGCGCAGCCAGGTTGATTCCCTCGGCCTCACTCAGAAGGTGGACTTCTTCGGAAACGTACCGGACGAGGAGCTGCTTGATGCCCTCCAGAGAGCTGTTGCGCTGGTTTTTCCGTCGCTCGTTGAAGGTTTTGGCATGCCCGTTCTGGAAGCTCAGGCAGTAGGCTGCCCGGTGATCACCAGCGACCGCGGAGTTCTGCCGGAAACGGCAGGAGATGCGGCCCTGTTTGTAGACCCGTATGACGCCTGGGATATCGCCCGCGCGATGGAGACTCTTTACCGGGACCTCCCCCTGCGGGAGTCCCTTGTACGGAAAGGTCTGGAACGCGCCGCCCGCTTCACATGGGAAGAGACCGCGAGAAAGACACGACACGTATACGACCTTGTGATGGGCCAATCTCTTCCCGAATTCCACGCGGTACGGCAGGTTCTTGCGCCTGCCGCCGCTGTTCAGGCGTAAATGTCTCCCGCAGCACGCACCCACAGAAGTGACGCCGCCCTTCTCGCACGCGGCGCGATTGTAAACCTCCTCGGCAACATCGGCCGTCTTTCCCGCGCATTCTCCCTCATGCTCATCGCGTGGCTTTTCGGCGCGGAAGCTCTGGGATTGTACGTTCTCGCCTGGGCTACGACGGAGTTTCTACGCCGGTTTGTCAGCTATGGCATTGAACCGACGATTGTGTACAAGCTGGGTCCCTTGCTTGTATCGCGCGACGACACACGAATCGCTCAAACGATCGCTTCGAGCCTGGTGCTGGTCGGCGCAACCTCGCTGGTTGGCAGTCTGGCGTTGTATTTTGGAGCGCCTTTCATCGCGAACACGGTCCTGCGCGAGCCACGGCTGGTTGAAGTCCTGCCTGTTTTCGTCTCCGCCATGCCGGCGTTTGCAGTCACTTCCGTTTTCCTCGCTGCGACCCGCGCGAAGAAGATAATGCGGTTCGAAATCATCGCGAGATCGTTCGTTGAGCCCTTTGTTCTCCTGCTGGGCACACTGGTGGCATGGGCTGCCAAAACGGGTGTGACCGGGTTGGTCGTAGCTCAAACCTCGGCGTTCTGGATTTCGGCGTTTTTCTGCGCGTATTTCTACGGAACTCAATTCCCGCTGCGCGCGCTGTTTGCGGCGCTTCGCCGGCCTTCGCATCTCGCGGGGGTGTTCCACTTTGCCACTCCCGTTGCGGCAAAAGACGTGATCGCGCAGGGCGTCGCGAGAATTGATCTGTTTCTTGTCGGCCATCTTCTCGATGCGAAGGCAGTGGGTGTGTACGGCATAGTTCTCGAGCTCGTGGTGTTTTCGAAACATGCCCGACAGGCGCTTGAGCCCATCATGGCGCCCCTGGTCGCCGAACAGCATCACACCGCGGACCGTGAACGATTGCACCGCACCTACGCGAATGCCACACGGTGGGCATTGCTCGTTAATCTCGGACTTTTCGGAGTTGCGCAGATCGCGGGAGACTCGGTGCTCTCGATCTACGGAAAGGACTTCAAAGCCGGCGGCACCGCACTGGCAATCCTCTTTTTCGGGCAGATCGTAAGCGGGACGTTTGGCCTCTCGGAAACAGTGCTCCTTATGGTGGGACGCCCTGCCCTGATGCTGGGCGACATGGCGCTTCTTCTCGCGATGATCGGAGTTTTCGACTACGCGGCGATTCAGGTCTGGGGGTTGACGGGTGCCGCCCTCGGCACCGCCGGTGCAACCATGTTGGTTGTTCTTCTGCAAGTGCGACAGGCACGGAAGAAGGCGGGGGTTCACCCCTGGAGCAGGGCACTGCTGAAGCCCGTGGGCGCGTGTACACTTGGCCTCGCAGTTGCACATCTCCTCCCTCTGGGGGGACTTGACGGAATCACGTCGGACGTTGTGAAGACAGTTACTTTTTCCGCTATCTACGGTCTCCTGCTTGTCTGGTTGGGCATGGAAGCGGAAGAGAAACATCTGGGAGCGTGGGTAAAAGCGAAACTCCATTCCCTGCTCAACGAAGGGTGACGCGGAGCAATCGCCGCGATGAACATTGAAGTTGTGCGCGGCAAAAAAAAACACAACGCGACAGGCCGGAACCACTATCCAATCGCCGGTGTTGCCAGTATCTTTTTTGTGAGAGTGATTGCACCTGCGCCCGGAAATTCACTGCCACGCTGTGGAACACCGGTGTTGCCCGCGGCGCCAAGTTCGTACCAATGCCGATGAGATCGGCGAACAGAGGGGAGGGTCCGGAATGCGACGTCTGGTGTGGGTGTTGGCGTTGGCACTGTCTGCGATGGTAGCGGCCTGTGGCGGCGGTCAGCAGGAAATCGGCCCAACCGCCCGTCTCGGTGGCAGCAACACGCGGATTCGAATAGTCAACGATCTGGGAAGTTACACGATCAGGTACGTGTATATTTCGCCTGCCTCAGACGACAGCTGGGGAAGCGACCGACTCGGCGCAAGCCAGGTTCTCCGTCCCGGCCAGTCCGAAACGTGGGATATTGACCCGGGGACGTGGGATCTGCGTGTAAAGGACGAAGACGGCGACACGTACACGAAGAGGGGAATCCGCCTGAGCAGCGGCAAAACGTACGTGTGGACGGTCCGCCTGTCAGACCTCGACAGACGACGGCGTTAACCCCGCCTGCGCACGATTTCCCTGAATCGCATCGTCTGCGTTGCCGGTAGAACCGGATGCAGAGACAGGGAATACCCGGCAGCGTGCGAACGTCCGATCTCGACGCCGAACAGGTACGCGGCGGGACCGGACGCTCGCGCGACGGTGAACGACAGCCAAGGGTAGAAGTGGAACGAAGCGGCGACATCGGCGGAATGAATGCCACCGGTTTGCCTCGTGATGGCGCATCTGAGGTCCACAAGCCCCACTCTCCAATCAGCCGCGCACAGAACTGAACGCGGCACGTTCAGGAGCGCTTCGCCCCAGTTGTGGCGCGCAATACCCCTCACCTGACCATAGATGCGCAGGCCCGCGATCGGGTCGGCACAGACATCACACGTGAGGTCCGCCGCACCGGACAATCGCAGGCTTTGAATCTGGACCCATTTCGTCCGGATTGAGGTCCCCAGAAACCACTTTTCGCCCATCCTTCTGCCGATTGCGAGCGTTGCTCGTGATTCTCTGTAAACCTCCCAGCCCCAGCTATCCATTGAGCACGACGTTCCCCAACGGTCTGAGGAATAACCACCTCCCGCGTATACCAGAGTCAGTTCGTTGATCGCGAAAGGTCGGCAAAGGCCCATCAGGACTGTTCCTTGCCAATCGCTTCCTGGCAACGCGGCGGGTCTGTTCCACGGGATGAGACCGTCGCCGACACGCAAAGGCACGGCTTCACCAAGGAAGGTATTTTCGGGGACGAATGCGGCGCTCGCCGGCGAAGGGAGAGAGAACGCCGCCGTCAGGAATGCAACCTGTACGATTCGGAGGTTGCCGGTCGCGGGTTTCACTGTCGCTCAAGGACGGAGAGTGGAACGCGGAACGCGACCAGGACGCTCCTTCGGTCCCGGGTAACCACGGGTTGAGCGGTTATCGGCCCGACGTCGAACGTGTTGAGATGCGCGTCGACGTATGCGTCGACGCCGGCCAGCGCGTAGGCACACGCGCCGAGGATCAGCCAGTTGTTCCGCCCCCGGGTCCAGGCGGAACCGCTCCAGAACAGACTCCCCGCGGTAGTGGTTCCGAGTGCGGTGTCCCAGTTCTTTACGGCCATAGCGGCACTCATTGCCACGATGCCTGTGTACACCGCCCCTTTCCACGGTTTCCCGTTGTACCGTTGTCCCCAGCCAGGGAAGAGGAGCGAGCGTTTGAATGCTCCCGCGGGCGTTCGTTGGACCGAGTTGCTCAGGCTGTCGGGACGCACTTCCTGCGAAAAAGAACGCGGCACGTACGCGAACGAGAGCGCAAGTGCCGCGTACCAGACTATCGCCCGTCTTTTCAGCGGCGAATCCCTCCATCCATGGCGAGGCGCGCCGCACCGAGGATGGCAGCGTTATCCCCGAGGCGCATCGGCTCGATGCGCAGCCGCCCCCTCAGCGACGGGAATCCGAACTCGTGGAAGGTCCGACGCGCCGGTTCGAAAATCAGGTCCCCCGCACGGGCCATGCCCCCGCCGACAGCGACGATTTCGCTGTTGAAAAGGGCGACCGCACTTACGATGCCCATTCCGAGGAAAAATCCGGTTTCATCGTACATTCGTCTGGCGAATTCGTCGCCCGCGTTGGCGGCGTCCGCGATGGTCTGCGCGGTCACTTCGTTTCCCGTGAGCAACGTTTTCGGGTTTTCTGCCGCCATCGCGGCGCGAGTTCGTCGTGCGATGGCGGTGGCGCTGCAGTACAGCTCCAGGCATCCGATGCCGCCGCAGTTACACCGGGGACCGTTGTAGTCGATACTGATATGTCCAATTTCCGCGGCGTTACCGTCCGATCCGTGAAGCAACTTTCCTTCGCACACGACTCCCCCGCCGACACCCGTTCCCAGCGTGATGCAGAGGAAATTGGCCGTGTCGCGTCCTGCCCCCAGCCAATTCTCTCCGTACGCCACCACGTTTGCGTCGTTGTCGAGCGCCGTCGGAACGCCGTAAAATGCGTCGCTCAGTATCTGCGCGAGCGGGACCGTGCCCCACGTCGGGAAATTGACAGGCGAAAGCACCAGCCCGTTGAATGGATCTAACGGCCCCGGTGATCCTATCCCGACGGCGGAAATATCCTGCCTGGATATCCCCGCGCGTTCTACTGCCTCTTCCGCCGTGCGTACGATCTGGCGTATGGAGTGTTCCTGACCCTTGCTGACCTCTGTCGGGTGGCCGCAACTCGAGATAACCTGTCCGTCTTCCGTCACCACTCCGGCGCGGACATTCGTGCCACCGAGATCTATACCGATAGTGAACACTGACATGGTACTCCCGGTGGCGGTTAGAGCGAAACAGAAACTGACGTGCCTTTGTCCGCGGATTCAGCGATACCGTCGAGCACAGCCTGAACAGCCAATCCCTGTTCGACGCTCGGCATCGGCTTTTTGTTGTTCACGATACAGTCGTGGAAGTGAACGTGCTCCGCGTGGTAGGCGTCTACAGATGGAACCGTGAGTTTCTTGTCCACGGGATGACCCATTTCGTCGGTGTAGATTGTTGCCGGATCGAGATTTGCTCCAGCTTTGTCGCCCATGAGGGTTGAATAGAAGCTTCCCGAACCGACGTGCGCGGCCCAGCTTACCTCGAGGAAGATCGTCGCCCCGTTCTCGAATTTGATGAGCGCGGCTGCGAGGTCTTCGACATCGAACGGGCCGCCCGGGACTGCCGTGCCCCAGCCACCGGCACCCAGACCTCTCGGGCCGAACTCAGCATATTTGCACGCCATGACGCCGACCGGCTTGAAGTTATCCATGAGATACATCGTCAGGTCAAGTGCATGAACGCCGAGGTCGAGAATGGGTCCGCCGCCGCTCTGGCTGCGGGTGGTGAACCAGCTTCCCATGCCGGGGATGCCGCTGCGCCGGAGGTAACCGCATTTGGCGAAGTAAATGCGTCCGAGTTCGCCGTTTTCGATGTGCGATTTGAGAACCTGGGCGTCACCGCGGAATCGTTGACAGACGCCAATCTGGACCAGTTTCCCGGATTTGTCCCGCGCGGCGATCATCTCCTTCGCGGCTTTGACATCGTATGCCATCGGCTTCTCGACAAACACGTGTTTGCCGGCATTTAGGGCGGCAATCGTTACCGGGGCGTGGAGGTAATTGGGCGTACACACGGCGACGACGTCTACGTCCTTCTGAGCTACCAGGTCATGGTAATCGACAAAACCGGCGGCGCCAGATTTGGCCCTGGCTGCGGCGAGTGCGGTCTCGCGCACATCACACACTGCCGTAACTTTGTACCCCGGGATCTTTGCGTACGTGTCCAGATGGACCATCCCGATTGAGCCGGTCCCCACAATTCCCACGCGTAACGTTTCCATCTTCGTTCTCCCCTGTGTCGACAGTTATGACGGTTATTCACATGTTCTCAGAACAACAAATCAGTTGTAAAGCTACGGACGGAGCCAGTTTGTCGCAATTGCCTCTGCCGGATTCGGGCCGGTCACGGACGTTTCCAGCTCGCGATTTTCTCCCCGAGTACCTGAACCAAATCCGCGACCGGGTATCGCTCCTGAAGCATCGTGTCGCGATCACGCAACGTGACGGTATCGTCCTGCATCGTTTGTGAATCGACGGTGATGCAGAACGGCGTGCCCACCTCGTCCATCCGGCGATATCTGCGCCCGACGGCGCCGCTTTCGTCGTAGAACACGCGGAAATAGGGGTTCAATTGCCGTTCGATCTGACGCGCCTTTTCTGGCATTCCGTCGCGCTTGACCAGCGGGAAAATGCCGGCTTTTACCGGAGCGAGACGCGGATGCAGGTGGAGCACCGTGCGTGTGTCGTTTTCCAACTGTTCAACTTCGTAGGCATCGCACAGGTACGCGAGCAGTGTGCGGTTTACCCCTGAAGATGCCTCGATGATGAATGGGATATATCGCTCGCGCGTCTGGTCGTCGAAAAAGCTCAGGTCCTTGCCGGAGAACTCGGAATGACGCCGCAGATCGAAGTCCGTTCGGTTGTGGATACCTTCTATCTCACCCCATCCGAAGGGGAACTCATACTCGATGTCCACGGCAGCGGACGCGTAATGCGCCAGTTTTTCATGCGGCACAAGGCGCAGTTTTTCCGGTCGTATGCCCAGTTCCGCGTAGTAACGGAGTCGTTTGTCTCTCCACGCATTGAACACGTCCATGTCCATACCCGGCTTCACAAAGTACTGCATCTCCATCTGCTCGAACTCGCGGGACCGAAACACGAAGTAGCGCGGGTTAATCTCGTTTCTGAACGCCTTCCCGATCTGAGCGATCCCGAACGGTATCCGCCTTCTCATCGCCGTCATGATGTTCTGGTAGTCAACGTAGATTCCCTGACACGTCTCCGGGCGCAGATACACGACGGACGCCGCTTCTTCAACGGGTCCGATGAAGGTTTTCAGCATCAGGTTGAATTTGCGCGGAGCCGTCAGCGTGCCTTTCATGCCGCAGGCCGGGCACTGGCCTTCTTTCTCGATCTGATCATCCCGGAAGCGCGCCTTGCAGTGAGTGCAGTCCACCAGAGGGTCGGTGAACTCCGCCACGTGCCCTGAAGCTTCCCAGACGCGAGGGTGCATGAGAATGCTGGCGTCGAGACCTTCGATATCGTCCTCTTCCACTGTCATGGCGCGCCACCATGCATCCTGAACGTTCCGCTTCAACTCGACGCCAAGGGGACCATAGTCCCAGCAACCGTTCAGTCCACCGTATATCTCGCTGGATTGAAAAATGAACCCCTTCCTCTTGCACAGTGAGACGATCTGCTCCATCGTGTCCACAGCCATGAAAGCTCCTTCGTTGACCTGTGTCGTTGACGCCCCGTTCGCAATAACGTCGGCTGAATCGGCCTATTGGTCGCGTTCAGTAACCAGCATATCAAGTGACCGCAAATGGTCGAATCCCGGGACGTGAAACCGGAAATACCGTTCAAAGAGGGTGCGGATTTCCCTGTTTTGCGTCCGCGGAATGGTGCGTTCCGGCAATGTGTTGTCCTCGGCAACCGCTAGCCAGCGGAGGGTTTCCTCCGTTCCCGGTCCCCAATTCAAGGTATTCGGAACTGAGCATGCGTCGCACACGGGACCTCCTTCGGCCAGACAGAACCCCTTTGCACGAGGCCGAAGCGCGCCGCACGCCACGCAATTTTCAAACTGCATACCGTATCCGAAGTCGCCAGAAAGCACGAGGATTCCGCGCCAAAGCAAATTGATCGCATTCCGCTCGCTGTGTTCCCGCTTCCGAAGCAATGCCTCCAACTCGTTGAGCAGGGTAAGCAGGTGATCGAACACGGCATCGCCCGGCTCGTCTTCCGGCATGGCCGCTTCACACAATTCAAGCAGCCCACCGGCGGCTGCAAGGCCGATCAGGGATTTCTTTGTGCTGGCGAAGTACTCCACCGCATCCGCGGCGGAAATATGGGCCATACCACCGCGGCCACTCTGCCGCAGCACTATCTCGCTCAAGGTGATCGGTTCGAGCGCCGCCGCCATTCCACCCTGAGCCTTCTGAACGCCGCGGCACACTGCGCGGAACTTGCCCAAATCCGGGGAAAGAATCGTTACGATGCGACTGGATTCTGACCACGACCGTGCGGAGATCACCAACGCCCTCGTGAAGTCAACTCCGGGCATCTTCAGTGTCTCCCGCCTCAACCCGCGTTCGACCGCGCGCGCTCGGTTACCCCATCCGCTCCGGACTCCGCTTCCGGCGGCACCACTGTTCCGCCGGAAATCACCAGCTTCATGGCTTCTTCCACCGTCATTTCAACGCGCGTAACCTCGGCGCGCGGAACCATTATCAGGTAACCCGACGTAGGGTTCGGCGACGTGGGCAGAAAAACGCTCACAAGGTCTTGACCCGTTTTGTTGCACACTTCTTTCGGCGCATCGGAGGTCAGGAAGCCTACCGCGTAGATGCCGCGTGTGGGAAATGGCACGAGTACGACCGCCTGAAACACGCCGCGGGTCCCACCGAAAAATGCCTGACTGATCTGCTTGACCGCGCGGTAAATGCCTCGCACCATCGGGATTCTGTTGAGCTGGCGATCCCAGAAACGGAGGAACTGAAATCCCGCCACGTTCCTCGCGACCACGCCGGTCAGCAGTATGATCAGCAGTACGGTGACGAACCCCACCCCGGGGAGCGGCTTTCCTCGCCACGTAAGCCATGGAATACCGACAAGCGCGGCCGAGAGCCATGCATCAACCGTTGCGAAGACATACCAGAGGACGTATCCGGTAATCACTACCGGCGCCAGTGCGACCAATCCGGTGAGGAAATTGGCTTTCGCCCAGTGCCGCCATCCGGTCGAGGGCCCGTCGTTCGGCATCATGGACCCGCGCTTCCGGCCGTTGGGGCTGGAGGGATAACAACCCTGTACACACGCTCATGCGGAAGTGCCATTCCGTACCGTTCGCGTGCGATCCGCTCTATGTATGACATGTCGCTGTCGAGGCGACGGATGTGATCCCGCAATTGAGCGTTCTGAACACGTATCAACGCGTTTTCCTTTTCCAGAGCCGCAATTTCCCTTGACACTTCCCATTGAACAAAAAAACCATCGCCTCCGCCCCAGAACAGCGCTGCCACCACCACAACAACTGCTGCTGCAAGGGTGAGAATCCTCCACCTGCGTGCGAATGAACGTCTCCGACGCTGTTGTTCTTTCCAGGTACGAAGAGGGTTCTGGTCGCCCGCCGCTTCAGTCACTGCCGAATGGCTCCGTTACCGGTTACGACCCATTTCGTGGTGGTCAAATCCGCTGCTCCCATCGGGCCCCGGGCGTGCAGTTTGTCTGTCGATATGCCGATTTCCGCTCCCAGTCCGTATTCGCCACCATCGGAGAAACGCGTGGAAACGTTGACCATGACACTTGACGAGTCCACTTCGCGCACAAAACGTTCGGCGGTCTGGATATTGCGTGTCACAATCGCGTCCGTGTGCGCCGAACCGTACCTCCGGATGTGCTCGATTGCCTCGTCGAGGCTGCTTACCACCCGGACGGCAAGGATGAGGTCGAGGTACTCGGCATACCAGTCTTCTTCCGTCGCTCTGGCAACAGTGGGATCGATTTCGATGGTTCTGTTGCACCCGCGCAGTGAAACTCCGGCCTCACGATACTCTGCCAAAAGCGTCGGCAGAAAAGCTTCGGCGACTTTTTCGTGCACGAGGAGGGTTTCCATGGCGTTGCATACGCCCGGGCGCTGGACTTTCGCGTTGAAACAGATCCTCCGCGCCATGTCCAGGTCTGCGTCGACATCCACGAACGTGTGACACACCCCCTTGTAATGCTTGATCACCGGAACCTTCGCCGCAGCAACCACCGAACGGATCAGAGCCTCGCCACCGCGGGGAATGATGACGTCAATCAGCCCTTCGGCCTGCGCCATCAAGCTCACGGTTTCTCTATCGGTAATGCTAACAAGCTGCACGGCGTCCGGAGGCAGGCCCGCGGCCGCGGCAGTCTCGGATACGACCCTGGCCAGAGCCACATTGGAATGGAGAGCTTCCTTGCCACCGCGCAACACGCAGGCGTTGCCGGCCTTCAGACAAAGCGCTGCGGCGTCGGTCGTCACGTTGGGACGTGCTTCGTAGATGATACCGATTACCCCGATTGGCACGCGCATCCTCCCGACGCGAATGCCGCTCGGTCTGATGACACTATGCTCTATCTCGCCCACGGGATCGGGTTGATCGGCAATTTCGGCGATCGCGTGCGCCATTGCCACGATACGCTTCTCGGTCAACGTAAGGCGGTCCAGCATGGCCTGGGTCAGACCGGCGGCTTTGCCCGCCGCCAGATCACGGGCATTCGATTCGAGGATTCGCCCGGAATGCTTCTCCACCGCTTCCGCTATGCGCAGAAGTGCATCTCGTTTGGTCGCGGAATCCGCGCGCGCCATTTCAATCGCGGCTTTGCGCGCTTTCGTTCCGAGTTCGTTTATGTACGCACCAAGGTCCATCATGTGCCCCAATGTCCAGTGCCCTACCCACGTTTCAAAGTTGCCCGGAGAGCCTTTTCGGCTTTGTCAATCGTTTCATCAATGTCGGACGGTTGATGGCTGTAGTTCACAAACCAGTGGGGAAATACGCCGTGGGCAAAAAGCTGCCGCCTCCACTCCGTGTTCAGGGCGGATTCCTTTTCCTTGTCTCCGTCCACGATGGCAAACCCGGGTTGGACAGGGTTCCCCGTGATCGCCATTTCGACGCCGACCTTTCCGGCTACCTCCCCAATCCCTTTCTGGAGCCTCTCTCCCATGCGATAGAGGTGCTTGTGCACTGGTTGGTTCTGCATCACTGCGAGCGTAGCCCGGGCCGCCGCCAGGGAAAGCGTATCGCCTGCGTAGGTCGTCGTGAGAACGAAATCATCTAATTTCGACATGAACTGGCGTTTTCCGCAGTACACAGACAGCGGATATCCGTTAGCGACGGCTTTCCCAAGAGAGGCGAGGTCCGGTGTGATTCCCAGATATTCCTGCGCTCCGCCCTTCCCGAGGCGGAACCCGGTGATTATCTCGTCAAAAATCAACAGCGCCCCGTACTCGGATGTCAGTTTTCGGGCTTCTTTCGTGAACTCGCCCGCCGGGTCCTTCGCGTTGAAAGGTTCCATCACCATGGCGGCAATCGTTTCGCCCCTGGTTCGGAAGGTTTCGCGGAGTTTTTCAAAGTCCCCGTAACCGATTGGAGTCACAAGGTCACGGACGGCCTGTGGAACTCCATTTCCCTGTTGAGTGACCATGAAATAGTCGTGGTACCCGTGGTACCCGCAGATTATTATGTGATCTCGACCGGTGTACGCACGGGCTATTCTCACATTGCACATGTTTGCGTCAGCACCGGTTTTCATGAAGCGAACCATCTCCGCGCAGGGAACCAGTTGGACTATTTCCTTCGCCACTTCGAGTTCCACCGGCGACGCCATGCTGAAAAGTGTGCCCTTGGACATCTGGATGCGTACCGCTTCGTCTACTGCCGGGTACCGGTACCCCAGAATTATCGGTCCGAGGGCACAGCGGTAGTCTATGTACTCGCGTCCCTCAAGATCCCACATCCGGCACCCGTTGGCACGTTCGATGAAAGCCGGCATCGCTTCGCCCATTTCGGCGTGATGACGTTTCGCGTTTGTTTGCGTGCCCCAGGGAATGATTTCGCGCGCGGCTTCCAGGTAAGCGGTATTGCGCCCCATTGTTCAACCTCCCTCAAAAGGTCCCCGGAAACGAACCAGACCTCCCATAAAATGAACACGCAACGAAGGTTTTTGAGCAACCCTGAAGAAGCTCTTTGCGGAAAACCGTGCGTCGCCCGTCGCCCGCAGGGATCACATGCGGAACGCGGCCGAAACTGAGAATCTCCGGTCTCCGGTTTTTTCTACCGATTGAGCGGTTCCCATGCGACCGGTCCGAAACACTACGGCCGCGTCAAGCGCGAACACTCGATCAATCAGCCACCCCGCGCCGAACGAGTAAGCCTTTGAAGGGCCCGCTACGGTCAGCGCCTCCCCCGAATCAAGCAGCGGGCCCCGGAACGGTTCCGTGCCTGTCCAGTACCCCGCGCGCACATACGTGTTCACGACTGGGACGAGGAACTCGCCACCAATGTGCCACCGCAACGAGCTCCGGTAACGCGTTTCAAAAAACGTGTCAGGGTCAATCCCCGAAGACGCACCGTACGGGCTTCCGTCAAAGCGGGCCTGTTGCCAGTCCTCGTACCAGACGTCGGTGGCAAGGGTCAACGCATACGTGGTCCACGTCAGGCCTGCTCCGAATTCCCAGGGGCTTCTGACCTTGTACTTCAGCTTATTTTCGAGATAGTCGTAGTGGTATACATTCGCCCCAATCGCCTCGTGATATTCGTCGCCCCACGTACCGTCCAGAGTATAACGCGTTGGCGTCGACACACTCAGCCCCATCTGAAAACCCGCCGGGAGTACCGTGTGGGTTCCCAAGACGACCCCCAGACCGTCAATCGAATTGTGCTGGCGGTACCGCCCTACGAGCGAGTCTGGCAGGGCCAGCCCCTGAGCCACCAGTGTGATATCGCGGCGGACATCCACCGATCCGTGCTGCCAGCGCAGGCTCAAACCCATTGACGTTGTCGGGGCGACTTCCACGCCGAAGCCCATGGCATAATGGGACAGCCCTCCTTCCTGTCGCAGAATGTCGGATTGCCGGAATACCTGCCCCTGCAGGGTGACTATCCCCGCGCGGTTCATTCGCTGGCCATAGTCCGACGGCCTCGCATATCCAAGCGCGAACGTGAAGCCGCCGCGGTACACAGGGTAAGGAGCGCTTACGACCAGCGAATTCAGCGCGGTGCCTGTCGCCGACAGCTCGCTCCTCGTTACGGGATTGCCCGTATCCGCCGTACCACGAATACGGCTCATTGCCAGAGAACCAAGTATTTCCGTACGCCGCACTGAGGTCAGTTGCGCGGGGTTAACGAAAAGCGCGGTACCGTCGATGGTGCTTGCCGCAAGAGTACCCCCCATCGCCTGCGAGCGCGCACCCAGTCCTACCCATCCCGAAGGCAACTGCTCCCCCACGCCCACCGAGATATCTTTGATAGTCTGCATTTTCGGGGTGAGGGCAACACCGCACTTCGCGACCAAGAAAAGCGCGGCGATGCCTGTCAGGCTTTGCGGGAACACCATCCAGCACTCCTCTGCCTGTGTATGATGATCGACTCTATCGCGATTGCGAACCGGAAGGCCTGTTGCGTGCGTCGCCACGCCCTCGAGGCTGTTCCCCGGCCTGCTCCTGGTCCTCGGATTCCTGGGCCTTCTCCGCCGCTTTGGTGGCAGCAGGCTGTTGAACCGGTTGCTGGCTGACCGGGAGTGGAGCCGGAGCGTCGTTCCGTGGCTCAACTCGGACCGGGCGCCCTTCGGTTGCGGAACCGCGGTCCGCGGAAGTAGAATCACGTGTGACGCGCGAGGTTGCCGGAGAACCTGCCATTCCTGTGTTCAACGGCAGCGCCGACCGCGGAAATGAAGGCATCGGACCGGGTCCGTACCCCGGCAATCCAACGAAACTATCGCGCGGATCTGCACTGTTGACGCTGTCGCGCACCTGACCACGTCCAACAGCCGGCGGTTCGGGGTGCCAGGCACCCGTCCGGCTTCCGGGATAGTACCACCACGGGCTGTAGCGGTAGCTGACCCAGCGTCCGTAGAAGTAAGAATCACCATACCACCGTGAACGGAAGAACAACGGGTCATACTGATTGTAAAAATAGGAGTTGTACTGCGAGTACCATCCGCGGTGATGAAACGACCACAAGTCACTCTGGGTATGACACGAAGCGCACTGATTCGTCTCCACGACGGTTCCGTCTTCCGTAATCTGCTGCCGGGGCGCAAGTTGAGGATGTGAGAGAACGGTATAACAGCCGTACAGGCTCACGGACCCCAGTACAAGCAAACCGGCCAGACTACGTCTGCCCCGCGGCGTCCTGTTCACAGTGGAACCTCCTTGATCGAAGATCCAATCGGTACGCGGGCCTCTGGCGGATTCGCCATATGCTCATCCATAAGATACTCTGCCCCGACGCGAAATGTCCGCGCCGTTCGTCTGAGGTTCTCCAGTATTTGGAAGCCCCAGCTGTCAGTCCAGTTTCATATCCACTACTGTCACACCGGCGCCCCCTTCGTAGTATTCACCCATCTGATGGGAGGCGACCCGTTCGTCCTGTTTCAGTTGTTCGTTGATCCTGCGCCGGAGTACGCCGGTGCCTTTTCCGTGAATGATTCGAACGCGAGGGTACCGCGCGACGCACGCGTCATCGAGATACCGATCCAGAACTGCCCACGCATCGTCGAAACTCATTCCCCGGACATCCACTTCAGGAAGGAAACGATCCGACGCTGTGGTAGTAACGGAGACGCCGCCTTTGCCCGCATCCGGTGCCTTCTCCGCTATCTTTTCCACCTGATCCGGTCTTACCTCCAGACGCGTTCCGCCTGTCTGAACCGCCACACGATCCTTGCTGACAGCCACCACTTCGCCTGTCTTGTTGATTGAAACGATCTTCACCCAGTTTCCGGGGTCTATTCCCGTCGCCTCGGCTCCATCAGTGCGACCGCGATCAGCAAGTTCGAACCTCGTCCGCGCAAGCGCGCTCTGGAGCGTTGCCCGCGCGCTTTTGATAGACTCCCTGTCGCCATTGGTGCGCCGGATATCGGCGACCGTGCGTTCCACAAGGGCGCGCGCGTCCGCGAGGATCTTTTCTGCTTCTTCGCGTGCTTCCCGCGCCATGCGTTTCCGATCTGAAACCACGCGTGCGAACCTGTCCTCGTACTCCCGTTCACGTTCAGCGAGCGCGCGTTCTCTGGACTCGATCTCGCGCAGTCTGCGCTCCGTTTGTTCCATCAGAAAGGTCAGGTCGGCGATAAGTCGTTCCGTCTGCACTGCCGCCCGACCAAGGAAGTGCTCCGCGCGGGCGATGATGTCTTCCGCCAAGCCTATCCGGCGACTGATTTCAAAGGCATAACTGGAACCAGGAATGCCCGCCACCAAACGAAAGGTCGGGTTCAATTTGTCCCTGTCGAATTCCATCGACGCGTTGACCGCCCAGGCCATTTCGTGAGCGAATTCCTTGAGGCTTCCAAGGTGTGTCGTTGCGACGGTACGAGCGCCTTTCTCGAACCAGCGTTCGAGCAGCGCGCGGCTCAGCGCCGCACCCTGGTCGGGGTCGGTTGACGAACCAAGTTCATCCACCAGGATCAGTGTGCCCTTGCCTGCCTCTTCGGAAATGCGGGCGAGGTGCCCGATGCGCGAACTGAAAGTGGAAAGATCGTTCTCAATCGACTGTTCGTCGCCGATTTCCGCAAAAAAGGATTCGAAGACAGGAAGTGTCGTGAGCGGGTCCGCGGGAATCGGAAAACCAGACTGCGTCATCGCTATCGCAAGGCCGATGGTCTTGAGAGCGACCGTTTTTCCCCCCGCGTTCGGGCCGCTTATCAGCATCAAACGATCGTCAGGCCGCAGCCGACAGGTGAGGGGTACCGCCTCTCTTTTTTGGCCGCGCAGACGGACGTCCAGCAAAGGGTGTCGCATCCGGACGATCTCCAGTGCGCCGTCGTCAGATATCCCGGGCACGGCAGCGTCAGCCTGATCCGCGTACACACCGAGCGCGTAGAGTGCGTCCAACCGTCCGAGGATCTGGAGGTTTACCTGGAGTCGAGGCGAATGCTGGAACACAACTGCGGTCAGTTCTGAAAGAATCCGATCGACCTCCGCCTGCTCGGCGATTTCCAGCCGCCTGATGCGATTTGCGTCCTCAACCGACTCGAACGGTTCCACAAAAACGGTCTGGCCGGACGCCGATTCGTCGTGGACGATGCCGCCCACCGTATTGCGGCGATGCGCCCGGACAGGAATGACCGGCCTGCCATTCCGCCACGCGACAACTCTCTCGGTGAGCACATCACTCGCGAGGCTGTGGACAAGTCGTTCCAAATTGGCGCGGAGATTCGACCGTGCTTGCTCCAGTTCACGCCTTGTTTTCGCCAGCGCAGGACTTGCCGAGTCTCGAACAAATCCTCCCGGGTCGATCGCCCGACTGATCGCGGTGACGAGTTCAGGACACGGTTCCAGCGCCGACGAAATCGCTTCGAGTCGGGGGTATTTCTGTGTTCGCGCGGCGAAGTAACCCCGCAGGCGGCCGGCCGCTTCGAGGGTCTGGGCAATGTCGAGCAGGGAGGGCGGGTCGAGGCGGGCACCCGGGTGCGCGGCAAGCTCCACGGGCTGTCGGATGTCCACCACCCCTCGCATGGGTACTGGGTCGCCCCATCTCACGGCTTGAACCATTTCGTCCACCTCTTTCATACGCCGCTCGAGGCTTATGTGGTCAGTCATGGGGGTGGTGGATTCCACAAGATCGTGACCCATTCCGCTTACTGCGTTTCGTGCGATGAGGGAACGAACGAGGGGATACTCGATGACGCGGAGGGCGTGCTCGTCAAACATCGAAGAACTCAGGGCACGCGGGGAACTGCGGTGTTCCCGGGACGAGGGGAGACAGTTCGCATGCGTTCAACGTAAGTCGAGCGTGCTTCCGCGAGGAAAGCTCTGGCGGGCTCGGGCAGGCGATCCTTCACAAGGTCTACCAGAACGCCGCCAAATTCGGTGCTTCCCTGAACAACACCGGAACGGGCGTACGTCCGGGCCACAGTGGACGGGAGAGGGAGAATTGCCAGCAACACGCCAACAAGCCCCACGATGAGTACGCCTTTCACAATGCCCAGCAATGCCCCCGCCGCTCTGTTCAGGCTTGTGAGCGGGGTCGAGCGCAGGAACTTATCGAGTACCGCGTTAAGTATGTCGACAACAACCATCACGGCGAGGACGATCACCACGAACGCGATGGCCTCGCGCGCAGAACCCGGGATTGTTTTCCCCAGAAGGCCGGATACGCCGCCAGCGTACCTGGCCGCGAGAAAGAGCCCGAACGCGAACCCGGCAACCCACAACAGCGTACGCAACGCGCCCATGCGCCATCCGCGCACCGCGTACCATGTAATGAATGCCAGACTGGCGATGCTTACCACCCACCAGCCATCCTGCAGGTTACCCGTCATTCGACATCTGCTTCCTTCCGGGCATTAAACAAAAAACCGCGCAGCCGGTGCGGGCGCGGTTCTGGAGACGCGATAGCAGCCTCAAATCGCCTGCCTGCCGCTCAATCTGGCGCGAACACGTTCGTTAAGAACCTTCCCATCGGCCCGACCTCGCACTCTCTGCATCAGCGCCGCCATAACCTTCCCCATGTCTTTGAGGTCTCGCGCGCCGGTTTCACTGATGCACAACTCGATCAGGGTGGATAGTTCCTGGTCGGAGAGCTGCACGGGAAGATATCGCTCCAGCAGCGCCAGTTCGGCCTTTTCCTTCTCTACAAGGTCCATGCGGCCGCCCTTCTCGAACAGGGAAATCGACTCCCGTCTGGCTTTCGCGGCGGCCGCCAGAACTTCCTGTGCTTTTTCCTCCGACCATTCCTCCCCGGCCTGCATCCGCGCATACTGAAGCTGTGAACGAAGAAGGCGAATCAGTCCGAGGAGACTTTTGTCCCCGGTCTTCATCGCCTTCTTCTGATCTTCCTGCAACCGCGTTTCGAGAGCGGTCATTTCTCCGACCTATTTTTCGGAAAGAATCTGTGTCTTCCGCATCTTGCGCCGCGCTGCGTTCAGTTCACGTTTCCGTCGTTCGCTGGGCTTTTCAAAGTGCTGGTGCTTCTTCATATCGGAAATGATACCGGCCTTTTCACACGCCTTCTTAAAACGTTTCAACGCTTTTTCAAAGGGTTCTTTTTCGCGCACGATAACACCCGCCATCCGGTTTCGCCTCCTTTCGCTGGGGATTTTACATGGTATACCATACACCGCCGGCATTCGCCGGATAGACCAATTCTAGAATATACGACTTCCCGGCTGCGCGTCCAATGCGATGCTGCGAGAGAGTGGGTGCAACGCGAGTCTTCTTCTGTTGACGCAGAACCTTGCCGCCGCGATGATCTTTCAGGGGTGGCACAGCCAGCGATGACGGGTATCTTTGTAATGATTTCGCCCTCCGTTGTGAAGGCGGACACCGTAAAGGACCCGGCACACGGTTGTGACTCAGGACAAATGGCACAGGAGTTGAAGGAATGCGGAAATTTGGCGAAATAGTCGTCGACGAAGGCTTCGCGACGGAGGAGCAGATCAATTCTGCGCTGACGTACCAGAAGACTTCGGACATTCTTGTCGGCAAGATTCTTGTTGACATGCGTGTACTCACCCATGCAGACGTGGAACGGGTGTCAAATTTCCTGAAGACACCCGAATGCCAGGGAAAACGATTCGGCGAAGCCGCGGTTTTTCTCGGTGCGTGCACAGAAGCCGACGTAGCACGAGCGATTGAGATCCAACGGACAAGCAAAGGGATGCTCGGAGACCTTCTCGTCGCACTGGGATACATCACCGAACGGCAACGTCAGGATATCGTCCGGATCCAGATGGAAGAGGCGTGACACAAGCTCACGCAGCGCTGCGGCGAGCATACCAATTGCCAGTTGCGGGCGTGTGGAGGCATCTCAGGTGCGCCAGATACATGTTTCTTCGTTGACGAGTTCCCGGCGGATTCGCGTAGCGGATGACAAGGGGTATTTCCCGGTACTCGTCCGGGCTGCCGATAACGCTCTGATGGCTGTTTTTCGTGACGGCGCGGCTCACATGGGTGCGGGTGGTTATCTGGTGGCATCGCGCTCGACCGACCTGGGTCTGACATGGACGGAACCTGTGGTGGTCGTCAACACGCGTGAATATGATGACCGGAACCCGGCAGTCGGGGTTGCGCGGAACGGCGTGATCACGGTGGCGTTCCACGCAAACGGAAGCTACGGGCCCTCTGGCGAGTACATCAAGGACCGCCGGACTCCCCGATCTCTCCACACCGGTATCGTGCAATCTGCGGACAACGGCCGCACGTGGGGAGATCCTATGCTGTGGACCGACGCCACGCCATGGGATGGTATGTCTCCCTACGGTCGAATGCTGACGCTGGCTGACGGCACGATGGTCATGTCCATTTACAACGGCGGGAGTTATCTGCTTCGGTCGCGCGATAACGGACAGACGTGGGGCGGACTCACGCTGACAGGCACCGACACCAATGAGAGTTCGTACTGCGTGCTTCCAACGGGTGAGTGGCTCTGCGCAGGACGAAAGCAACGCGAGTCTGAAGACCAGCGCATTCTTGTCCGGCGATCCTCCGACGGTGGCATGACGTGGTCCGAACCCACACCGTTCGGAGTCAACAAGACGTTGCCGGCCGACTTGCTGGCGCTTTCGAACGGATCTGTTCTCCTCGTCTACGGGTACCGTACTCCTCCGTTCGGTGTGCGGGCGCGAATGTCGCACGACAACGGCAGAACGTGGTCGGAAACAGAACTCGTGGTCCACGATTCCGCTCTTTCAGCAGACTGTGGGTACCCGAGTGCTCTTGTGGCGGACGGGTACGTGATCATCGTATTCTACGACGCCGGCAGGACCACACACGATGCTCCCGATGGGACTGGAGCGTTCTGTGAACTCGTACGGATCGCCGAATCAGAATTGATTTCGGTGTTTTGAGACGGAACGGAATGATTCTGAGAAGAAGCGTACTCGTCTTCGCACTCCTGTGGGCGGGGTACGTCCCTGCAGAAACCATCACCACTCAGTCCGGGCTGTTCCGCGTGCATTACGCACCGGGAGCCAAAGAAACCGCGAAACAGACGGCAATTATCGCGGAAGATGTCTTCTACCAGCTCGTCACCGCCTATTCCCTCCACGAGCGGTTCCGCCCTATTGATATCCTCGTAACCGACGACATTGACGCGGGCAACGGCTTCGCTGATTACTACCAGAACCAACTCGTGGTCTGGGCGACGAACCTGGATACCGATCTCCGCGGCACAAACCAGTGGCTTCGGAATGTCGTAACGCATGAACTGGCGCACATTTTCTCCCTGAAACTGGCCAGGCGCTACCCGTTCCGCTATGGTCTGATCTCCGCAAGCGTCCTCAACAGCAGTGTTGCTGACATCGGCATGGGGATACCGATATACAGCCTCGTCACACCCGCGTGGTGGGTTGAAGGAATTGCCCAGTACGAAGCGGATCGGTACGGCGGGGACCGCTGGGACACCCACCGAGATATGCTGCTTCGAATGGCGACGTTGGAAAACGACCTCCTCTCGTACGACGAAATGGGAGTGTTCGCCCACAACTGGCTCAAATCGGAGATGGTGTACAATCAGGGGTACGCACTGACGTCGTACATCAGCCGCAATTTTGGAGCAAACGCACCCCGCAACCTCGCAAAAAACACCGGATATGTGACGTTCAATACCGCTCTGCGTGAAAATCTTCGACTTACCGGGCAAGACCTCTACGACCGGTGGGTTGCGGATATCCGGGCGCGGTATTCATCGGTGCGGGATAGTGTCGGTGCCATTGTCGAGGGGAATGCGCTGCCGGACGAAGGATCATACGAGACAGCGCCCGCGATTTCCCCCGACGGCACCCAGATCGCCTACCTTTCGGCGCGAGGGGAAGATTTCCTTCTGACAAAACCTCGCATTCGTCATCTCGCGCGCAACACTGTTTTCGACATCGATCGCTCTGTGCGCGGGAACCTCGCGTGGTTTCCCGACGGCGGCAGGATCGCGTACGCGAAATTCGGGAGGGGAACGTACCTCAACGACCTCTACGTCTACGACATAGCCCGGAAAGAGGAAACGCGCATCACCAGTCGGTTGCGCGCACGTGACCCCGCCGTTTCGCCAGACGGGAAATGGATTGCATTTGTGTCCGGGGAAGACGGCGGCACACGGCTCGGAATAGTGCGTGCCGACGGATCGGAAATCAGATGGTTGACGAACAGCATGCGAAGCCCGGGTCCGGGCCCCGCCGACATCGGTTCCAAAACAAGTGATCTGATTCAGTTCTATACTCCGAAATGGTCTCCTGACGGGAAAAGTCTTCTCTTCAGCGTGTTCCGGGACGGAGATCGCGACATAGGGATAATAGGAACACAGGGTCCTTATTTCTCGGTGAGGGACGCTCTGTCGGATTCGGCCGCGTTTCCCGATACCCTCGTGTATCCAGCGGGGTCAGGTTTCCGGCTGCTCGTCCACACGGAAGCAGACGAACGAGACCCCGCGTGGCTGCCCGATGGGAGCGGATTTGTCTTTTCTGCTGACTACGATATCGCAACAGATCCACGCAATCAGACGCCGGAAGGAAGCGTGCGTTCTGACGGTGGGTCCAGACCTTTCCGAATCTTCAACCTCTACCTGGCAACGTTGCCGACAGATTCCACAGAGGAAGTATCATACGAACGGTTGACGAACGTTCTCGGAGGTGCGTTTCAGCCGGCGGTTGCTCCGGACGGCAAGTGGCTGGCGTACGTGGGTTACCACGCGAACAACTTCAGCCTTTACATCCTGCCATTGGCGGCAGATGGACAAGCCGCGTTAAGGCCGCCATTCACAGGTGACGCGGTCCCGCGTTCCTACCAGCATATCGCGAAATCTCCTCCCGCTTCGCAGCTTTTCCACGTTGGTCAGACAACGGGAATGCGGACGCTGGTGGGCTGGGTCCCGGTGCTTCGTTTCGGACCCAGCGTTATCGGCGATCGGTTTTCCGTGAACCATGTAGGACTTGGGCTCCTCGCTGGAATCGAAGATCAGATGGGTGCGCGGTACTATTTCGGCAGCGGGGAGATTTCGAAAAACATCGGGAAACGCGAGCCGGCAAGCACCGGGGTGTTTCTGTACGGCGACCAGGGATTGCGTCCTCTGCTGACAACAGAATCTGGCCTTTCGCCGCGTCTCTACGGGTACGGCGCACGTCAGGAAATCTGCGCGGTGACAGAGCGGGCCAGGACCACCCGCGCGTCGGCTCCCGGTGCTGTTCTTGGAGCCAACAACGAAACCATCCCATTGAACCCGCTTTCTCGAGTGGAATTGAGCGACTCCGTGGTCGGGTGGGATAATTACCGGTATCTCTACGGAGGACTGGGGATTCGCGCGGGTGTCGGGAGCCGCCAGACCGCGGCGTTTGAACTGGGGTGGCAGAATTACTACGTAGACGAGCGACTGGATCGCAGGATCGACAATTACAGCGTCTTTCTCGACAATAGCAATCCGCCCCAGGACGTAACCGCGCTGTTTCCGTGGGGAAACTACGGGTATCCAAACCCCGGCACTCCCCTGATCTGGGACCAGCGCCCGCAGTTTTCTGTTGCCTATTTCAGAGACAGGACTGCTTCTTTCCGGTGGGCTTACGCGAAGATCACCCCGACCGTAGATGACTTGGTGAATCCCACGGGCGGGCGGGTTATCACTGCATCATACTCGTTCCACCGCGTAAGCGTGATGGATTCGCTGGCGGGGACCAACTACGACGCCAACTACAATCAAATCGATCCGACAAGGCCACTGTATTCGCAGGTTGACCGGCATTTTTCCGCGAACGAGCTGGTGTTGAGCTACGAGGAATACATACGGTTGCCCGGTATTTTGAACCGCACGACCCTCGCGTTACAGGGAGTCGCCGCGTATTTCGACCGTGCGCTCAAGTACTATGACCCGAACGACGAGGGGTCCAATTTACTGGAGGGATGGGCGTACTGGCCGTTGCGGTACCGTCTGGGTGGCGGCGGCACCCTCCGCGGATATCCCTATTTCTCGCACGAAGGAAGCAAAATGGCCTTCTTCCGCGCCAGTTATGTCTTCCCGTTATTGCAGCACCATCGCAGGCAGTTTCTGTCGTTTTTCCACGACAGAACGTACGGGGCGTTGTTCGTGGAAACAGGAAGCACATGGAACTGGACGAGGCTGAAGGATGCGTGGATCGCGCGCGACGACTTCCTCTGGGACCTGGGCGCAGAACTGAGAATTTCGGGCCGGATGTTCCACTACATGCCTGTGGTGAGCTATGTGGCTGTAGCGCGGCGCATGAAGGACGTTCCTTACCCGTTCGTGGATTATGAGCGAACGGCGGAAGGAGCGATTCTTTTCCGGCAACCTGATCGTTACCGCGTCTATATCGGTGCGGCGCTCGCGCTGGGCGGCGGCGGGGGAGCGGCCCCCCACGCGGAACCACGGTTCACACGCACGCCGCAGGTTCTCATGCTCTCCAACCCGGCGCGCCAACCGGCCAATGGAGCGTGGGAAAGCCCCGGCACGACTGCGGAAAAACTTCCCCTTCTTTTCCGCTGACCCTCATATCGCCCCGATATCGACGCCCATGGTCTCCGCGACCGTATGTACGTCCTTATCTCCGCGGCCGCTCAGGTTCACGAGAATCACCCGGTCTTTCCCCATGGTTTTCGCGAGCGACAGCGCCTCTGCGACCGCGTGAGCACTTTCCAGCGCCGGCATGATACCCTCAAAACGGCTTAACAGGTGGAATGCTTCCAGCGCTTGAGAATCACTCGCCACAGTATATTCCGTGCGGCCGAGTTCACGAAGATAGGAGTGCTCGGGACCGACGCTGGCATAGTCGAGGCCGGCGGAAATGGAGTGCGTGGGAGCAATCTGCCCGTCTTCATTCTGAAGGACATAACTCTTCGATCCCTGCAACACGCCAAGTCGCCCGCCCCTGAATCTCGCCGCGTGTTCCCCGAGCCGGGTTCCCCTGCCTCCCGCTTCCACACCAATCAGACGCACGTTGTCGTCGCCCAGGAACGCGTGGAACAGGCCCATCGCGTTCGAACCGCCCCCTACGCACGCCACGCAGACGTCCGGGAGGCGACCGATCTCCTCCTGCATCTGCGCCCGCGCTTCCTTTCCGATGACGGATTGGAAATCACGAACTATCATCGGATACGGGTGCGGCCCCAGCACGGAGCCAAAAATGTAGTACGTGTCATCGACACGGGCGATCCAGTCTCGCATCGCCTCGTTAATCGCATCTTTCAGGGTTTTTGCGCCTGAATGTACCGCCGTCACTTTCGCCCCGAGCAAACGCATACGAAAGACGTTGAGCCTTTGCCGGCGCATGTCTTCGGCACCCATGTATACTTCGCATTCAAGACCGAAAAGCGCGCTGACGGTTGCGGTTGCAACACCGTGCTGCCCCGCTCCCGTTTCCGCGATTATCCGCCGCTTGTTCATGCGGCGCGCCAGAAGCACCTGGCCGATCGTGTTGTTGATTTTGTGCGCACCCGTATGCGCCAGGTCCTCGCGTTTGAGGAATATCCGCGCTCCTCCAATATGGTCCGAGAGCCTTTTCGCGAACGAAATTGGAGTGGGGCGCCCCACGTAGTTTCGGAGCAGTCCCGAAAACTCCTCCTGGAACCCGGCATCCGCTTTCGCTGCTTCGTATTCCCGCGCGAGTTCGGAAAGCAAGGGCATTAAGGTTTCGCTCGCAAAGCGCCCTCCGTAGATGCCAAAATGGCCCGTTTTGTCCGGCACGCTGTAGGTCGAAGCTGGCACATTGGTCACGTGAGAGAAGCTCCTGGGGATGGGTTCAGCCAAGCGATTCCGGCGACCACGTGATGAGTCCGGTGGCGAACGGGTTGGAGAGGTCGGGATGGAACGGTACCACACGAATCGCAAATCCATGTTGCCCCGACCCGATAGCCGGAACGTCCCCTTCGAAAACCACGTCGCTGCCCTGGGATACGAACGACATGTTTGTGGCGGTGCCCTCGACAATTTCGCCGTGGGAGTCGAGTCGACCGTGGTACACCTGAACCGAAACATCCGCAGGAAGAAGATTTCCGAGGCTGACCGTCGCCAGAACGTGCAACATCTTGCCCACAGGCAGCTCGTTTACACGATCGCTTTCGATCCGCGTCACACGTACGTTGTGCCATTCGCGGAATACCCGGGTTTTCCATGCAGCCAGATCGCGTGCCTTTTTGCATTCGTCGGCAGTAATGTCACGCCACCGGTTTTCGGCATCCCGGTAGAACCGGCCCGTGTACTCGCATACCATGCGATTGGTGTTGAAAACAGGACAGAGCGTGCGCATGCTCGCCTTCATGCGCTCCGTCCATCCACGCGGTACTCCGTCTGAGGAGCGGTCGTAGAAAAGCGGAACAACTTCTTTCTCCAGCAGATTGAACAGCGCGCGCGATTCTATGTCGTCCTGATATTCGGCTTCGCTTTCCTTGTACTCCTCTCCATTTCCTATCGCCCACCCGACGTCAATGCCAGGATTGTCCCTTACTGCTTCGTCCCACCATCCGTCGAGGATACTTACGTTCAGCGCGCCGTTGGCCGCCGCCTTCATGCCACTGGTTCCGCTGGCTTCCAGCGGGCGCCGGGGCGTATTCAGCCAGACGTCCACACCTTGGACCAGATACCGGGCAACGTTGATGTCATAGTCTTCGATGAAGGCAACGTGACGCCGCAACTCGTCATTGAGCCTGATGAAATGGATGATTTTCCGTATCAACTCCTTCCCCGGAGAATCAGCGGGGTGGGCCTTTCCCGCGAAAATGATCTGCACGGGGCGTTCCTTGTTCGTCAGGAGCGCTATCAGGCGATCTGGATCCCTCAAAAGGAGATCTGCTCGCTTGTAAGTGGCAAAGCGACGTGCGAAGCCTACGGTCAGTACATCAGGGTTAAGTACCTCGCCTGCAGACTGAATCTCGCGCCGGGTCGCGCCCCGTCGCTCCAACTGGCTCCGAAGGCGCCGTCTCGCAAATGCGACGAGACGCTCACGCCTCCGTTCGTGGGTACGCCAGAGTTCTTCGTCCGGGATGCGGGAAATCGCCTGCCAGATCGTCTGATCGGCCGGTCGCTCCATCCAACGGGTACCGAGGTAACGGTTGAACAACCATCCCATATCGTTAGAGATCCACGACCGCGCGTGCACGCCATTGGTAATGGAGGCGATAGGTACCTCCTCCACGGGCAGGCCGGGCCAGAGGTGTTTCCACATTCCCCTCGCGACGCGCCCGTGCAACCTGCTGACGCCATTCGTGTGGGCCGCGAGGCGGATCGCCAGCGCGGTCATGCAAAACTCACTGTGCACATTCCCGGGGTTCTCCTGCCCCAATGCGAGGAACTGCTCGCGGGAAAGCCCCAGCGCCGCGTAATAACCATACAGGTATCGGTCAATCAGTTCGGGAGCGAATCGATCATTGCCGGCGGGAACCGGCGTGTGAGTGGTGAATACGGTACTCGCTTCAGTGATTTCCAGCGCTTCCGCGAACGGCTTTTTCTCCTCCTGAATCATCTCCCGCAGACGCTCCACCGCGAGAAACGCCGAGTGCCCCTCGTTCATGTGGAACACGGTGGGGCGGATGCCAAGTTCTGCAAGCGCGCGCTTCCCTCCCACGCCAAGCAAAATTTCCTGTTTGATGCGCATTTCCTGATTTCCGCCGTAGAGCTGATCCGTGATGTCTCTGTCCTCCCGGCTGTTTTCCCTGATGTTCGTATCCAGAAGGTAGACGGGGACACGTCCGACCTGGACTTTCCATATTGCCGCTCTCACCGCCCTGCCCGGGAGGGAAACCTCCACGAAAGCTTGAGTTCCATCATTCTTGACGGCTTTCTGCAGCGGCATCGAGTAAAAGTCGTTGATCGGGTAGCCCTCTTGCTGCCACCCGTCGTTGTTCAAGTACTGCTGGAAATACCCCTGCTGGTAAAGCAGCCCCACAGCCACAAGGGGAATGCCGAGGTCGCTCGCTGATTTCAGATGGTCACCGGCCAGGAGGCCCAGGCCACCGGAATAGATGGGCAGACACTCGTTCAGTCCGAATTCCGCGGAGAAATAAGCGTAGCGGGAGCTGGCTGCGTCCGGATAGGTTCGTCGAAACCACGTCGCACCTTTCGCATCTGCTTCCATGTAGGCGTCCAGCCACTTGATCACGCGGTCATATTGCGCAAGAAAGCCCTCGTCTTCCGAAAGCTCCTGAAGCCTTTTCTGCGGCACGATATTCAGCATTTTGACCGGATTATGATAGACGTCCGGCGAATCCCACAAATCCTCATCAAGGCGTCGCAGGAGATCAATGGCTTCGTGTTCCCAGCACCACCAGAGGTTGAGGGCAAGTTCACGCAACCGGGCGATGCGTTCGGGAAGTGAGGGCACTATCGTGAAACTACCGACAGGTTTCATGGAACTACCTTCCAGATCTGCGTTTTGCGCAATACAACACGAACCAGAGCCTTCCAGAGAGCATTTGGAGCGGACCTCGATCAGCGGCAGTCATTTTCGCGCGTTATTCAGGGACACCGAAGATCCACGTTCGGCAGATTCCCTCATGCACCCCAAAATGGACCGCGCCATCTGTCTTTGACGCAGTCACCGGAACACCCCTGCAGCCAGGCTTCGGCCCCTGACACCACCACCTCAACGGCGGAAGTCCTGCCGGAACTGGTACGGAGATATCGTGGTCAGAATCAATCCACACCCGGAAAACCGCTCCTCCGGGTACCCGCTGTTCGGGCGGAACAGGCGACCAGCCCAGATGCCGAACAGGGTGACCGGAGAAAACAAAGGAACGATCGTTGACCGTTACCCCGGAGCATGCGGAACCGGCAAAAGCAATGAGATCACCGTCGCCGTCGAGCCGGAGGGCTACCGCGCCTTCGCCTCGGTACGTCAGCCGCACGCCGTGTATCAGTTCCTGTTCCAGACAGATCTCGTTCGATGGCAACGGATGATCATTCAGCCATTTCCTGTCGGCCTCATCATCACGGTGAAACCCACCGTGCCATCCCTCTTCGTAAGTCCGGAAATGGGGTGCCACCGCGATCGCTCCGTTGGGAAACGCCTGCGCCAACCACGGCTTCGTTCGAGAAAGGTACTCGGGATTATCGTTGACATCTCCGAACGACCCGCTCGGGGGGTAAGACCCAAGCTTCACAAGGATCTCGAACCACGTCCGAACCTCATCCCCAAGGCTCTGTGATTGATCGTCCCGCGGACGGAACCCCAGAGCCACCGCTTTGCCCCCGCGCGTTCCTGCAGAACGAATGGCCCCTACCACCCATTTCCCGACTTTGGCAGACACCTCCGATCCTCCGCTGACAACAAACGGATAGATGTGATCAACCACGGTGTTGGTGAGGATGATCTGCGCGGGAACGCCGTCAAGCGGACCGCAGAACCGTATGGTTCTGCCGGGAACCGGCACACCCGTCGGAGCGTCTTCGTGCCCACACGTAACTCCAAACAGACGTTCCCATGCATGCCGGACCGGAGTTCCCTCCGCATGGAGGAACGGCGGCGTGCCGGACCAGACTACACGCCCACCTTGGTTGACAAGGCGCTCCATAAGAAACATCAACTGCTCGGAAGGAAATGGCTCGTAGAGGGCCACGAGCGTCCTGTAGCGCCTGTCTTTGACGGCGATATCCCCTGTTGCCGTCACCCGTCCCAATTCGCAGAGCTTTTCCGCGGTAATGAAATCTGCGTACCCGTATTGCACCATCCAGCTTCCGAACCGTTCATCCACCGACACGAGATCTATGGGGTAGAGCATCAGGACGTTGCTTGTCCGGTGCTGAGAGTCTTCAACTGCCTGAAAGGTGGGCGATGCGCACGCACCAAACACGTCTACAAGCGCGGATCGGCGCTGGGCGATTTCTTTTGGCATACCCCAGTGCGCCGCGTAGGCATATGGCACTTCATTCAGGTTTCCAGTCGAGCACGCAAGTGCAAGCGCAAAGTAGTTGCGGTCTGCGTATCCACCTTCGGCGTGATCGTTGCCTCCACCGGTAAGGAAGTCATTCCATCGAAAATAGTCCTGGCATGCCGACGCAGCTTGATGAACAGTGTTCGACCACCGGAACGACTGTGTGTATTCATACAACTGCGTGTAGTGCGGCAGCGGGGTCGGTTCCGAGTCGTCAATCGTGGGGCTCTCCGCCCAGGTTACATGCGCGCGTGCCGGGAGCGTATGGCCCGCCAGTCGTTCCGCATAGTGCTTCGCGTCAGCCATGAGATCTACAACCGTTCCCTCCAGCACGTGATAGTAACGCTGCCGGAGCAGAAAGGTGGCGGAAATCTCGTCCTGCGTACTCCCGAGAACGTGCTGACAGAATGATGCCGCACCGGTGGTGGGAAGGAAATCGTGCTGACCGGAACAGAAGTACACCATCCACGGGGCGAAATCGGCGTACTCGCGGCCGAAAAGCTCGGAGAAACGACGCTCCAGGTGCGGGCTCACGTATCGCAGAGCCAACTGACCGTGGTCGTGGTGGCTGAAGTATCCCCAGTCCTGTTGAATGTGCATTTCGTCCGCGTAGAGACCGTTCAGTTTGACGCCCGCCTTCCGGTACCGTTCGAGGAGATCTTGCAGAAACGCCGTAGCGGACGGGCTGAAGTAATCCATCTCGGGGGTTTTGTAGGTGAGAACTACCGCCACGCGGTCGAGATCTCCCACATCCGCCATCCCGTTTCCGCGTACGGCCACACGTTTTGCAAGGTAATCACCCGCTGAGTACGCACCGGTGCAGCCGGGATCCATCTCCACACAATCAGTTATTTCTCGAATTTCGTCACGAACAACGGAGAACAGATGCGTGCCCCCGATCTGTCTCTCCCGAAACGCAAAGGCGCGGACGTTTTCCAACTCCACGTCGAACGCGCCCTTGTTGTTACCCCACCGTTTCTGACGCCACAGTTGAACGAAAAAGGCACCCGTGGAAGGATCGCGAATCCCCTCGCGGACATGCATCCACTTCCCGGTTTCGCCGGTTGCATTCCGGAACCCTTTTCCCAGTTCCAAGGGACTCAGCAGGCTCAGTTCGAGGCCGATTCCATATTGCTGGACGAAATGGCTCACTTTCGCGATCCGGGAGATGTACTCGTCTGTGTCCGGGAGCAGTTCGCGCGGTTTGTTCCCCTGACCTTCCCGGTACTGGTTCCAGAAATGATCGAACGCGAACTTGAGCGTTCGCACTCCCCTCGCCGCGGCTTGCTCACACACCTGACGAAGCGAGCGCAGATCCTTCGTCGGACTCAGGCTCAGATCTACCAGCGCATCAGGATCCTGAAGTTGTTCCAACTGCTCATCACTCACCAGAATTATGTGCGAGTGAGGGATGTTGAATGCCCACGGCCCGGGGTACCGGACCAATTCGCCCTGATACACGTTTTCCGGCGGCCTCACGAGCACCTCCCCGAAAATGGGAATCTAACGTTCCAGATGGTTTCGAACCCTTTGCGTGATCGTCTCGGCTATTCGCGAAAGATAGAATTCAGCCTCTTCCGCGGAAGCCTTGCGAGCGTCTTCTCCCAATTGAGCGAAAAGCGGGTGCTGCGTGTCGAAAACCACCCCTCTGTACCGTCTTTCCTCCGGAGGCGGTGTCGCATTCGGCCACGCCTCAAGCCCGCGGCCTTCTCTCAGCGCCCCTTCGTCCACAAGGTCCGGGAGAAGAGCGAGCCCGTAGGACGTCTCCCACCGTGCGGCATGGTCACCCGGAACGTCGCGCAGCCCCTCGCCTCCTATGGTGCATTCGGTTCCCCAGATGAAAAGCACCTCAGGATGCTCGTCACGGACCGGGGACAACACCTTGTCCAGAACTCCCTGCCAGGGATAATGTCCCGCATGGAGGACGATCGCCCGGAAACCGAAGTCGATCAGTTTCCGGACGGTTACGTCGAGAACTCGTTCGCCAACCACAGGGTCCTGGTAGAAGGTCCATTTGAAGTCGCCGTGTCCGCCATGGCTGCCCCACCACAGGCATGGCAGAACGACGCCGCCTGTTGCTGCCGCGATGCGCTCGCAGAAACGTACAGCCTTGACGCCGTCGAATCCCACCGGTAACGCCCACCCGTGGTGCTCAAGGAGCCCCAGTGGCCAGTACGCCACCGGCCACTGTTCCACGATTCGCTCCAATTGATCGGGACGCAGTTCCTCAAAGCGCCCCCACACGGGCTTATTTCCCATCCTGCCAACTCCCTGCCCTGAACGTTCCGTTTGTTCTTCTGAGTCAACCTCGGTCCCGCGCCTTCGCTTTTCGGCGCCGGGGACCTTGCGGTTACCGGCCGGAACAGGAACCGACCGACCGCGGCTTCAACGTAAAATATGGTGAGTGCCGCGTTGCGGACAACCGGAACTGCGGGGAATGCGCGTGGTTGAGGTCTGTCTGTGCTGCCGAGGGCCGCCTGTCAACGCCGCTCCAGCAAACGCAACTTGCGTTCCACGGTGCGATTTGCCGGATCGAGCCTGAGAGCTGCGCGGTACGCCTCGCGTGCGTTGTCACGGTCTCCGAGCGCGGACAACACATCGCCAAGGTGTACATGCATTTCCGCAACCGAGTCATCAATCTCGATGGCGTCGGCAAGATGCTGTTTCGCTTCCTGGTAACGCCCCTGCCGGAAGAACAGCCATCCCATGCTGTCAAGGAACGCCGCATTCCTTGGCTCGAGGCGCACTGCTTCCGTGAGAAGAGATTCGGCCTCCGCGAGGTGAACGTTTCGGTCGGCAAACATGAAGCCAAGGTAGTTGAGCGCGTCCGCGTGATGCCTGTTGATGGCGAGAAGTCTCTTGAACACTACCACTGCGCTGTCAAACTCGCCGGCGCGTTCGAGACCCGCGCCCAGGTCGAACAGCCGGTCGGTGTCGGTAGTGTCACGTTCTGCCAGTGCCCGAAGGACCGGTACTGCTTCCCGCCACTTGTTCTGGGAGGAAAGTGCGGCGCTGTAAAGGGAAAGGAGGCGTTCGTCGCCGGGATATTTTGAGAGCCCCTGCCGTGCAGCTCGCTCAGCAGCAGCGTATTGTTTGAGGCCTGCCTGTGCGTAGGCCAGTTCGCTCAACCCTTCGAGAGATGAATCTCGACCTGCCGCCTGTTCAAAGGCTGCCACTGCCGCGTGGAGGTCTCCCTGGGCAGCATGCGCCTGCCCGAGAAGAACATACCCGTCACCGTCGGAAGGGTGCGTCTCGATGAGTCGTTGCGCGTTCGCGATTGCCAGGGGAATCTGTCCTCTTTTGGTGAGATACGTAATCCAGCCTTTTTGCTCGACGAGATCATCCGGGGATTCTCTCCGAATCCGCATCCAGACCGAATCTGCATCCGCCCAGCGATCCTGGGCGACGAGCAACTGGATGTATCGTTTGGGCACTTCGCGGGAATCCGGGTGGTTGGCAGACCATTCCCGCAGCAGTCGTTCCGCCTCCACGCGGCGGCCGCTCCGGGCAAGATACTCCGCATACGCCCCTATCCCCTCTTCATTACGCGGCCACCGACGCATGCACGTCGTGTAGAAGATATCAGAGGCACCCTTGACCGGCGACATCTGGACCTGTTCCGCCCATGCCAGCACGTCGTCAGGATGTGCGGTGGGAGAATCCGCCATCGTCTGGTACACACGGCGGCTTTCTTCGGGCTTCGCCAGACGCGCGTACAAACGGGCAAGCTGCCATCCCGTTTCCGGAGATTTGGACTCTCTGAAGGCAGCCTCAAGGTGCGTCGCGGCGCTCGCGAAATCGTTGCGGCCCTCGTACAAGCCGGCAAGGAAAAGATGCCCATCCACGTAGTTTGAGTCGAGCAGAACACTTCTTCGACCGTTCAGAAGCGCAAGTGAATCGTTCCTCTGCACCGAGTACGCCTTTGCCAACCCCAACCGGAGTGATGGCGACGAGGAATCAGCCCGAACTGCCGCCTGCCACTGCGCAAGTGCCCCGGCCGAATCTCCCCGACGTTCTGCGCGTTTGGCGGCCAAGAGCCGGAGAATAGCCTCGGGACGAGGGCTTTGCTGGCGGACAGCCGTTTCGTGAGGCGGTGTATCCGGCACCTGAAGCGAGGCGCAGGAACTCATCGCCAGCAGGGCACATGCCGCAAAAAAGGCTTCCACACGCATCGAACTGAATTCCCTTCCATTGCGCGTCCTTTTCCGTGTCATTCACTGAAAAGGTACGCAAAACCTGTGCTGAGGGGTAAAAAAAAGACCGCCCACCCGCAAAGGGTGGCGCGATCTTTCTGAGCTCTTGGTCAAAAGTTCAGGTTTCGAGTGGTTCGATGCTTACCACTTTTCCCTTACCGTTCTTATGGGGGGCGAACTTTACGTGCCCTGTTGCCAGCGCGAAGAGCGTATCATCACCGCCCCTGCCCACGTGGAGACCCGGATGGAACCGGGTGCCCCGCTGGCGTACGATGATTGTCCCGGCATTCACCAGCTCGCCGCCGAAGCGCTTGAGACCGAGACGCTGCGCATTGGAATCGCGCCCGTTTCGAGAACTTCCGACGCCTTTCTTATGTGCCATTCGAAGAACCTTTCCAAGCAGAGCCTATGCGGCCACGATTTCCTTGATGAGCACTTGCGTATAAGACTGACGGTGCCCCCGAAGGCGCCGATACCGTTTCCGCCGTTTCTTCTTGAACACGAGAACTTTCGCATCGCGCGCATGATCCAGCACTTCGGCCTGCACGCTGGCACCTTCGACCACCGGTTTTCCGACGGTAATCTTGTCGCCATCAGAGAGAAGAAGAACCTCTCCCAGGGTGGTTACGGTGCCGATTTCTCCGGGAATCCGCGGGAGGAAAATCTTGTCTCCCGGCGCCACTCTGGCCTGCACTCCAGCAACTCGCACTACTGCCTGCATGATTTTCGCCTGGTTTCGGTTTCGTATGTTGGGAAAAAAGAACGGGTCAAAAGTACTAGACTTTTTAAGTTACCACCCGTTGGAGCGGCTGTCAAGCCTCGTATTTACCTGTCAGGTCCTCCGCGGTTTTCAAACTGGAGAAGCGGTACGCGTCGATCTCCAGCGAAGGGTTGTCCTCGAGAATGATCTGAGCGCCCGTGGTTCGCCGCAGGGCTTTGAGGATCCTCTGGTCGTTTTCACGCAGATAGGAGCCAACCGTGGGATGAACTTCGAGAACCAGTTTCTTCTCGCCTCCGGCGGCTCGCAGCCTTTTCAGCCACCGCTCGAGCTTCGTCACCGTCGTGTCAGGACTCTGCACGCGACCCGATCCCTTACAGAGCGGACACGGTTCACTGAACGTGTAAAGCAGGCTCGGACGGACCCGTTGCCGGGTCATCTCGAGAACACCAAACTCGCTGAGTCGTTCCGCGACATTGATTCGCGAACGGTCATGCCGCAGCGCTTTGTTGAACTCTTCCCACACCTTTTTCCGGTTTGCTTCAATCGCCATGTCGATAAAGTCGATGGCGATGATGCCGCCGATGTCGCGGAGGCGGAGCTGTCGTGCGATCTCCTGCCCTGCTTCGAGGTTGATGTTGACGATCGTCTGTTCCTGGTTGTTCCTCCCCACATACCGCCCTGTATTCACGTCGATCGTAACCATCGCTTCGGTGTGGTCTATCACAAGGAACCCGCCTTTTCGCAATGGCACGCGGCGATTCGTCGCGTTCGCGATTTCCTGCTCAATGCCATATGCGTCGAACACGGGTTCTTTTTGATCGTAGAGAAGCACTCTATCGCGCAACTGCGGAGCGGTGCCTTTCAGGTATTTGATGATATCGTTGTACACGCTCTTCGAGTCCACCACAACTCGTTCCACGTCTTCGCTGAGAAGATCGCGCATCAGACTCGTCGTCATTCCGAGTTCTGAGTGAATGAGCGCCGGCGCCTTCATTCGTTTCGCGCGGCGATGGACCCGTTCCCATGTGCGCTTCAGATCATCGATATCCCGCGTCAGGTCGTCTTCGCCCTGTCCCTCTGCAACCGTTCGCACAATGATGCCGCAGTTTTCCGGACGAAGGCGTGCGGCGAGCGCTTTCAGCCTCCGTTTTTCCGACCAGCTCAGAATCTTGCGTGAGACGCCCACGTGGCTGGAATACGGCATCAGAACGGAGAAACGTCCCGGCAACGATACGTCGGTTGTTACACGCGGCCCCTTTGTGCCGATGGGCTCTTTTGTGATCTGCACGATCACTTCCTGCCCTTTTGTCAGGAGTTCCTGAATCGGCGTGTATTTTTTTGTCTCGCGGCCTGATCGCGGGGCTTCCTCGTCGTCGTCCTCCTCGTCCTCGTCTTCTTCGTCGTCGAGCCGTTCCGGAGAACCACCAACGTCTCTTGCGTGCAGAAAGGCGCTTTTTTCCATCCCGATATCTACAAATGCCGCCTGCATACCCGGCAGAATCGATGTGACGATTCCCTTGTAAATGTTACCAACGAGGCGCTGCGTATCGGGGCGTTCTACGAGGATTTCAACCAGGCGTCCGTCTTCGAGGATAGCGATACGGGTTTCCTGGGTAGCAGAATTGACGATGATCTCTGTTTTCAACGCGTTCCGTCTTTCCGTTCACTGGAACCACGGACACGGCGACCCGTTTCCGGTGGTCCGGCATCGAACGAGGTTCCGTGATCAGACGGACGGCTGGAAGCAGAGAACGGGGAGCGGCGTGAATGGACCCGAATACCCCGGGGGCTGAGCAGCCAAAGGGTGCATCGGTCCGTTCCGGGGCATTGAAAGGCCCCTGATCCCGATTTCACGCCGTCGACAGGGTATTCACGCCATCAAAACGCGACAACAGAACTGCGCTCGGAGCGCGCCGTCGCCACAGGTACACCAAAGCACCGCGACCTGGTCCCCCGGCAAAACCATCATTCTTTGCGCGCGTCTCCAGAGCCGATACCTCGATCCGTCCCGTGCCGTTTTCCAGAACCCGTTCCCGCCTGTCGTTGCGGTCACGTACTTCGCTCGTCGGTTGCCGTGCGTTCCAATTTTCCGTTTAATTTGCGATCAGCGCTACAGTGTCTGGCCGCGAAACCGAGTTGCAGGCAAATCCGCACGGCAACCGCGCCGAATTTGTTTTTCGTGGCACACTGCACTCGGGTCTGGCGACCGATCGCCCGTATCTCCACAAGTCCCCAGAATGCGCATAGGCCGCGCGGAGGGGAAAGAAAAGGCTAAAATAAAGGGTGGAACAATCGCGAACACATGCTCTTGAAACCACATAACCCGTGTTCAAAAATAAAGGATTTTGCGGGAACCCGCAAGCAGATGCGTTACGCATGCTGGCAAACGACAGAAATCTTCCGGGGTATCTCGCGCGGATTGCAGAACGGAAGGATAGAGAGGGTGTATGACAGTTCTCGGCATCGATTCGGCGACACCGGGTCTCGGAGTGGCACTGGCCGGGCCGGAAGGGCTTATCGCGGAAACAACCATCCATGTCGGGCTCCAGCACTCGCAGACACTCCTGCCTGCGGCAGAATGGTTGCTCGAGACCGTGGGGGCGAGCACCCGTGATATCGAGGGTGTGGCTGTCACGATCGGCCCGGGCTCTTTCACCGCAGTGCGGATCGGCCTTGCCACGGCGAAGGGAATCTGCATGGCGGGCGGAATACCGCTTGCGTGCGTTTCCACCCTAGCCGCGTCCGCAGCGCGGCATGCCTGGGTAAGTCTGCCCGTTGTTCCGATGCTGGATGCCAAGCGTCGCGAAGTGTACGTCGGGCTCTACGATGTGTCTACGGGAGAACCGGTTGCGGTCGAACCGGATACTGTGGTGTCCCCCCGAGACTGGCTGGAAGGCCACAAGCGGGAGGCATTGTTCTGCGGTGACGGCGCGCTGGCATACCGTGATCTCATTACCGAAAAACTTGGCGCGAAGGCACATTTCGCGCCGTCGTGGTTACCGCTTGCTTCCGCCGGAGTGGTGGCTGTTCTGGGACGACAAAAGATACTGAAGGGCGAGACCATCCAGCCGGATGCGGCCACACCTGTGTATCTGCGGCGTCCCCAAGCCGTCCTCCCGTAACGCAGCCGGGACCTGCGGTGCGAATTCCTAACCGTTGCGAGCGAGCGCGAGAATGTCACCAATTATTCGGGCCGCGGCTGCTGATGATGTTGAACACATCGCCCATCTGGAGACAATCTGTTTCCCTGATCCCTGGTCAAGAGCCAGCATTTCGAGGATCTTGGAGACCCCGTCGAGCGCGATCTGTGTTGCCGAGAAAGAGCCGCAAGGTATCCTGGGGTACGCGATAACAACCAGCGTATCGGGCGAAGGCGAGCTCGAGCGCATCGGGGTTGCGCCAGCTTGCAGACGCACCGGCGTGGGTAGATCACTTCTCCGCTACGCTCTGGGCCAACTTGTTCAGGCAGGCGTGAAAGTCGTGTGGCTGGAGGTGAGGCGTTCCAACGAAAGCGCGTTGAGGTTGTACGAACGAGAAGGGTTTGAACTGGTACGGGTTCGCAAGGGGTATTACCCGCCCCGTGAAGATGCGCTCATCATGAGGAAGCTTCTCGTTCCTGAACCCGCCGGGTGATGATGCCGGAACGCGCACCGGAGCCTACGGAAACACGCCGTTTCTTACGTCCTGTTCTGCTCGTTGGTACGTCTCCAGCGTTCCCATGTCGAGGTGATATCCTCGGATCCGCCACGCAAAAAGAGGCCTCGAAGAAGACTGCGCAAGGATCGCAGGGAACACATCCCTTGCAAAATCGCAGGGTGGGGCAGGGATATGGTCCAGGATTTCGCGGTCGAGCAGGTACAGACCACCGTTTGCAAGGTTCCCCGCGGGGAAGGCCGGTTTCTCCACCAGGCGCAGAACCTGACCGGATCCATTTGCTTCTTCGCCGTTCTTCAGTTCCACGATGCCGCACTGGGAGGGAACCGGTGTTTCATACACGCCCAGAGTTCCGATGCCCTTCTTCTCCCGGTGAAACGACCTCATGGCGGAAAGATCGGCGCTGGAGAGGTTGTCCACGTAAATGACCCAGAACGACTCCTCCTTTTCCAACCATTCCGCCTGCGCCGTAACTGCACCGGCGGTTCCGAGAAGAACCGGCTCATCGCGCACCTCCACCTCAACGGCGTGTTTCTGCCGGCGGACGAACGCTTTCACCTGGTCCGCCAGATAGTTGGTCGCGAGGAGGGCGCGATCAATGCCGTGCCGCGCGAGAAGCTCGAGCCACCAGTCCAGCATCGGTCTCCCGCCGACCGGGACGAGACACTTCGGAATCGTGTCGGTCAACGGACGGAGGCGGGTGCCCGGCCCCGCCGCAAGCAGGACGGCGCATTCACTCATCGTTTGACCTGCCTGCGTCCACAATAAGCCCTTCCATTGCTATTTCGGAGAAAAGCACTTTCCCGGTAGGCACCTCCTGGAGTGTGGCTGCCCACGCGTCCCGCAGCTTCTGAACGCACGCTGGGTCCGTTCCCAACGCCCAGACACAACCGCCATTGCCGGCGCCCGACACCGCAAAGCCGCATCCGAAATCGCGAGCGATACCTTCCAGGACGCGTCCGACCGGTGTGATGCGGCGAGGCACGAGGCTGCACCGAATCTCGTGTTCCCGCTGGAGTGCGTCCGCCGCAACGCCGTACTCACCCCGGCGTATGGCGTCAGCGAAAACTCTCCCCAGCGCGTTGATTTCAAGCCACTGCGCCCGCGTGGTTCCCGAAAAGAAGTCGCGGATCTGGGCGGCATTGACGTCGCTGGAATCGTGACTTGCTCCCACGTATGCTATCGCCATCCGGTCGGAAAGGTGGTGTTCCTCCCCCGGCGGCACGAGGGACCTGCGAGCGAAGGGGGGATTCGCCGCATACCGCCACTCCCACTGGTGCACGCCGCCGAAGGCGGCCGCCGCCTGGTCCTGCATACCTGTGTTGCTGAAATGGAGTCCGTCCTCAATGTGGTGCGCCAGGGCCGTCAATTCGGCCCGCTGTTCATCAGACAGGGTGGCACCGCGTTCGCCACGAGCAACCGCAATCGCCGCTTTGAGAGCACCCAGCACCGCCACCATGAGAGTACCTGAACCTCCGAGGCCGGCGTAACGCGGCGCCTCGTGGGCAAGCGTTAACGAGACCCCGTCCACCGCGCAGTGGCTCACTGCGGCAAATACCAGCCCGAAGCGGGAATCCAGAGGCACCTCATCAGCCGGGAACGTTTCGTAAGTCTCGTCGTTTCTCACAAGAACCCAGCCCGGTTTGTACGGTTCAAGGCGGGCTGATGTGCGCATATTCAGGGCGATGTTCGCGGTGGAGGGCCGAATGTGTTCATACGGTAGTGCGAGCGCTTTGAGATCCCACGTTCCGCTCGCGTCAACCCGGCAGGGAGCCGTGGCCGTGACGGAACAGCGTTCGAGCGTAGATGTCAGACACAGTCGCGTTTCGCTTGTGACGTTCACAGGAATCCTGTCCTTTCCCTGTCAGAACGTGATCAGGTGTTTTTTCTGTTCGATCACATCGCCCCGGAAATCGAGTGAAAGAGGCGGCAATGATGTATCAACTGGCGAGGCGAAACTGCTGTCCGGGTAGAGCTGTGCCCTGACGAGATTCAGTCGCTCCAACACGGCCTTTGCTTCTTCGATCCTGTTGGCCTGCCACAGAACCACGATCTGGTTGACCAGTGCGTCCTCATTCATCGGCGCAACACGTTCCGCGCGGGCGAACCAGGCCAGCGATGAGTCCGTCTGGTGCCTGTTCCAGAACAGAATCCCCAGCCGCAGGTAGGCGTCTACGCGGTTGGGATCCACGAGAACAGCCTTCCGGAGAAAGCGCTCCGATCTCTGGAAGTTTTCACGCATGTATTCCCAGTAGCCAGCTTTGAAGTAGGCTTCGCCCACCTTCATCATTTCCACCCGCACCCGTGCGGTATCGTTCTGTCGGGTGGCCCGTTCGGCCAGAAGGGTCCGCGCGTACGCAACCGCGGCAACCCCGTCGCTGTCGATCGGCATGAGGGAGAGGAGATGCTCGGCGGTTCTGGCACATTCCTCGAGTTGGCCGAGGCGGTAACATTCCAGCGCCGCCAGCGAGCGAAGTGCAAGCTGGTCATCGGGATGCTGGGCCAGATGTTCCCGATACAATCGCGCGGCTTCGCCCCACCTGCCCTGCTGGACGTAGACGGCCGCGAGGTCTGGCTTCCCCCTGCACCCCGCCACCCCCACGGATATCGCCAGCACTAGAACCGTGATCAGCCCCCTCATTGCACCTCCACCCGGGGTAGTGTCTTCAAAAGCTCGCGCATTGTTTTCGCATTGATCGCCGCGGAACCGCCTTTGCAGTTGTTGAAGAAAATGAGGATTTCGCGCACTTGTCCGGACAGCCGTGCTACCTTCCCAACCCATTCCTTGAGTTCCTCGTCGCTGTACCGGTAGTCGTAACGATCTGTCCCGCCACCGGCCCACCATGAGTCCGCGTTGCGTCCGTGAAAACGAATGTACGCTGTCGGCACCGTGAACTTGGCAACCGGGGGCATCATTTCGCGCAATTGTGGTTCGTCCACCGACACAAATCCAATAGCGTGTTCCCGCAGGAATGCGCCTACCTCCGGTACCAGCCAGCTCCGGTGACGAAACTCGACAAACCACTGGACATCGTTCATGCGACCCGTGACTTCAGCCAAATACTGGAAATTCCCCGGTGTATTCCTGAAACTCCACGGGAACTGCGCCAGCACACCCCGCAGAAGCCACTTCTCACGCAGCGGTTCAAGGGCGCTCCGGAAGGGACCGCTCGCGTCTTCGTCCTTGTATTCATGGGTGGTCAGCCGGTTGGCTTTCACGACGATTCCATGGGTTTCCGGCATTTTCTCAGCCAGACGTTGCATCGAGGCTGCTGATGGGATGCGGTAGTACGAGGAATTCAGTTCCAGAACCCGGAAGGACTTCGCGTAGTAGTCCAACCAGCGCGACCTTGGCAACCCGGAAGGATAGAACACTCCCTGCCAGTCGTCGAAATGAAAACCCGAGGTTCCCACCCAGATACGTGTGGGAGTTTCTTCAGAGTGAACCTTTTCCACACCTGTTCCGCTCATCTTGCCTGGCAATTTGCGAATCGTTTCTCGACAAAACTGCTCAAGGTGTTTACAGAAAGATCAAACCCGCATATATTTCTTGGCAACGGAGCAGGCAACGCGTGCTTTTGTCCGGGACGTCACGGCGTACCACCGTCCCGGTTCCCTACGCGGTTGGCAGACGCCCCGCTGCCCTTTCGCCCACCATACAAACGTATGGGGCGTGGTCTGCGGGGAAATGTCTCATTTCCAGAAAGAGGAGAATCGGAATGAAAACAGCTCTTACCCGTAGTATCGTTCTTGTCGCTGTGACCGCGACCACCCTCGTGCTGGGCGGTTGCGGTTTGAGCAGGGCTGTCAAGGGCGGCGCGATTGGCGCAGCCACAGGTGGCGCGATTGGAGCTGCCATCGGTAACCGCATGGGCAGCACCGCCACCGGAGCGATCGCCGGCGCGGCTATTGGAGGAACCGCAGGCGCCGTGATTGGTCACTACATGGACCGACAAGCGGAGGAGATGGCGGCAAATCTGGATAGCGCAAGTGTCGAGCGCGTCGGAGAAGGGATCAAGCTCACATTCGGTTCGGGTATTCTTTTCCGATCCGGTTCCGCGGATCTGACTCCGGAAGCGAGCGCGAATCTCGTGCAACTCGCAGACATTCTCAAGAAGTATCCTGACACAAATCTGATTATCGAAGGTCACACGGATTCGGATGGCTCTGAGTCGTTCAATCAGACACTGTCCGAGCGTCGCGCGAACACGGTTCGCACTGCGCTCGTCAACAATGGCGTGGCTGCGGAGCGCTTGACCGCAGTGGGGTATGGCGAAAGCCAGCCGGTGATGGCTAACGATACACCTGCCGGGAAAGCCGCGAACCGGCGCGTTGAAATCGCCGTTTTTGCGAATGACAAACTGAAACAGGAAGCTCAGGCGAGCGCAGCCCAGTAACCTGTGCGACTCGGGATCTGACGCCCCGGTGGGGAAACCCTCCGGGGCGTCGCTTTTCTGAGCAGAAATGGGCACGGGTTTCCAGCTCTGAAGCGTTGCCGGAGGCATGTCGGCACAGAAGGGATCACTCTGCGCAGTGCTTTTCGGGGGAGATCGAAATCCGCGCATCGCAAAAAGGACGTTGCCGTGAAAAACTCGCTACCAAAGGGCACCACGCTGATCGCGTGTATCGGCATCGCGTTAGTAACGGGTTGCGCCAACCTGACCTGGTGCGGTCTGAAGACGGCCGAGCGGATAGAACCGGCGGTAGAACGTGTCTTGCCTCCTGCTCCGATTGTGACTCCAGTTCCGACAACGCCGGCGGAACCGGTTGTGGTACCGGCACCTGTCACCATTGTTGAAGCGCCTCCCGCACCGCCACCTCCGCCACCTCCCCCACCGGTCGTATCGGTACCACCGGTCGTACCGGCAGCGCCGCCACCTACGGAGGTGGAGGTGTACATGGAGCGGCAGGCGGACGAAATAACCACCGACCTGCAGAGCGTCGCCACGGTTCAGCGCACCGGAGAACAGATCAAAATCACATTTGGCTCGGGAGTCCTTTTCGGACCCGGGTCGGCCGCGCTGACGGCCCAAGCGCAGGAGAGTGTCGCCAAACTGGCCGCGATCATCAAAAAGTACCCCGACACGAATCTTCGGGTCGAAGGTCACACGGACTCCGATGGTGCCGAGGCCTCCAATCAGCGGCTGTCGGAACGACGAGCAAATGCCGTTGCGGAAGCTCTGCGGAGCAATGGCGTCCCGGCTGCCAGGGTTACGGCGATAGGGTACGGTGAAACGCGGCCTGTCGGATCCAACGACACTCCGGAGGGCAAGGCGGCTAATCGACGAGTTGAGATCACCGTCACCGGCGGCGCAATACTAAGAGAGGGATCAACGAGATAACACTCCGATCGGATTCATCTGACGCCTCGACGATGTCCCTCGTCGGGGCGTTTCTTGTGTCGCCACGGACACAACGAGTTTGCTCCAGCCCCTTTTGCTGTCTATATTTCCGTCGCGACGCGAAACTTTTGTTTTGCTTTTGCAGTTGCACGCAGAAGCTTGCGCGATCTGGATCTATTGGAGGTTTTCTGAGACGTTTCCGGTCGGTGCGTGTCGCCGACTTTCCCAGCAACGGATTCCCGCGGGTTGCTCAAACCGCCCGTAGCGGGAATCTCACTCGCCGAAAGGAGAACCTGTATGAGAAACGCATCTGCACGTGTGGGATGGGTTTTCGCGGCTGCTCTGAGCGTGATTGCAGCAGGATGCTGCGGTTTGAACACCGCCCCTGGAACCGCACGGCCTGCGTCGGACGCAACCGCGGTGAACGCTTACATGGATCAGCAGGTCGGCGAGATGCGGGGGGACCTTGAGAACGCCCAGGTTCAGCGCGAAGGGCAGAGAATCAAGGTTACCTTTGGGTCCGGTGTGCTGTTTGGAACAGGATCCGCCGAACTCACTCCCGCCGCGAGGGAGAACATTTCGCGCCTGGCAGGAATTCTGAAGAGGTACCCCAATACGAACGTGAGCGTTGAAGGTCACACGGACTCGGATGGCGCTGAGGACTTCAACCAGGCGCTTTCGGAGCGGCGCGCGAATGCGGTGGCGCAGGCGCTGCGTGACGAAGGTGTGGCCGGGTCGCGTATTCGGACGGTTGGATTCGGAGAAACTCAACCGATCGCCACGAACGACACGCCCGAGGGAAAAGCCGCCAACCGCCGGGTTGAGATCATCGTGGTGGCAAACGAAAGTTTCGGGGGACGCTAAGCGTTCTGAACCACGTGCGTAACGCGAAGTGCGCCCCGACGGACGAATGCTGTCGGGGCGCGTTGCTTTTTTGATTGACAGATGATCTACAGAATAGTTTCCCCGGAAGCGGGAGAAGTTCTTGTCAGCCCCAAAACGGGGTCGGTGTCACTTGCGTACAACAGCAATCCCATAGACTATTTCGATCATGATGGACGTCTGCTCGGAAGCCAGGTCGGAGACAGGCACTACCGCCGGGGTTTGGACAACAGGCTTCTTGAGAAATACCGACGACCGGAAGACGGGGAACGCGTCAGGAATGAGCTTCCGGAACCTGCGCGCCAACGATTGATCACGGCAGCGTACGAGCGGGCGGGAATGCTTGCGGACGCAGTGAGCCGAAGCTCCATCGAATGCAGACCGACACACCCGAGTGATATGGCGCTGCCGCTTTCGGCTCGAGAGGCTCTCGCAGGTTTTCTGAACCCCATCCTGGCGCAGGGTTTCGAACGACTGTGTGTCGAGGCAATGGAGTTCCAACGTATGTACGCTCCTGTCAGCATTCTGCCCCCCGATCAGTATTTGAGCGTGGTTGCGCAGTTGACCACCGGTTGCTCCTACAACGGGTGCACGTTCTGCAACTTCTACAAATCGCGGGGGTTCACCGTCAAATCAGCGGACGAGTTTCGCCGCCATCTGAGTGAGGTTGTCTCGTTTCCAGCCACCGCCGCCCGTCTCCGGAAATCAGTGTTCCTCACGGACGGGAACGCGCTCAGCCTGCCGCACACGAAGCTGCTGGAAATGTTTGGCGTGCTGCACGAGTTCTTTTCGTTCGTTCCTTCGCAGGTGTGTGAGATACGCGAGCGGTACGCGTACAGAAAGAGCCATCCTCACTCATATGAAGGAGTTTTCAGTTTCGTGGACGGGCGCGCCGCGATGGAAAAGACCTTGGATGACTTCCGCGCGCTGAAGGAACGGCATCTGCGCAGGGTTTACGTCGGGCTGGAAAGCGGGGACGACGCCCTGCTGACGTTCGTTCGCAAACCCGCAACGCGCTCAGAAGTCATAGACGCGGTCCGCCGCATGAAAACAGCCGGATTGAGCGTGGGAGTAATTGCGATGGTCGGGGTGGGTGGAGACAGATTCGCCGCCACGCACGTAGAGGAGACTATCAACGCAATCAACGCGATGGAACTCGGCGATGGCGACATCGTCTATCTGAGCGACTTCGTGAACCACCGCGGACTGCCTTACGAGCGGCTGGCGCGGGAGCGCGGAATCAGAGACCTCACCAGCCTAGAACTGAAGACGCAACGGAACGGGATTCGGGCGGGCCTACGCTGGAAGGATCCGGCCAGACCCGCTCAAGTCTCTCTTTACGACATTCGTGAGTTCATCTACTGATTTCAGAAGAAGACCTTCTGCCCGACAGTCGGAGGAACGATGTGGGATTTCAGCCGCTCAATTGCTGAATCAATGTGGTGTTGGCCGTTCCGCATCGTGAACAGCGAATGTGCCGGCAACAGCGCCTCAATCCCGAGTCCGCGCAACTTCGGAAGATCCCTGCGGTATCCGTCGAGGGTGCTACCCGGGTAGTTGAGCAGTCCGATCACCCCGCCGTACTGAATCACGTCCCCGGCGAACAGGCATTTCCGGCCATCCACTTCCATCACGAAGCAACACGAATCCTCGCTGTGGCCAGCGACTTCGAACACATGAACAGTGATGCCGAGGATGTCCAGCAGCTGCCCGTCGGAAAGGCGAATGTCCACCGGGCAGTTCGCCCACACGAGGTCCGGCGGATGGATGCGCATGGCTTTGGCAAGGTCCAGACGCACATCGATCTCCGTCCCGTTTTCCAGCAGGTGGGCAGATTTCTCCGAAATTGCCACCGCACATCCGGTACGTTCCCTGATCGCCGCAGCTCCCGCGGCGTGGTCTGCGTGGCAGTGCGTCAGAAGGAGAACGCGGAGTTGGCGCTCATCCAGCCCCTCCTCCGCCATGGCGCGAAAGATCGCATCCGTATCGCGCCCGCCGCCCGCATCCACCATAATCAGGCCCTCGGGAGCCGCCACAACGTATATGATGCAATCCTGCGTATCGGAGAGACCTACACAGTGACCGCCAACAACGTAAAGAGAGCGGGTCAATCTCATGGAACACACCCCCAAATTCGGCGTTCGTCGACGTTACGCAGCCTGTGAAAGTAATATCCCGTTCAGTTGCGGCGACGCCAACACCTGCGTGCAGAACGGTGGGCCCGCGCGCCAAGACAGAAACGCCCGCGGCCTTCGTATCTTTGGAAACGAAATGATTCGCCCGGATCGCTCGATCCCGCCGGACAGTGCACCCACGTACGATCTCGAAAACCTGAGGACCCCAGTTTCATGTCGTTTCTCGACCAGCTCAATCCAGAGCAAAGAAGAGCCGCACAGATTCTTTCAGGCCCCGTCCTGATTCTCGCCGGGGCGGGCAGCGGGAAAACCCGGACCCTGACACACCGGCTTGCACACCTGATCGCCAGCGGCACCCCTGCACACAGAATTCTCGCGGTAACGTTCACGAACAAGGCCGCGAAAGAAATGAAAGAGCGTACTGCCCGGTTGATCGGTGAGGCCCGAGCCGCGTCGCTGTGGATCGGCACGTTCCACTCCATCTGTGCCAGAATACTGCGTCGTGACGCACATCTACTCGGCTATGACGCGAGATTCACGATTTATGACAGCGATGATTCGTTGACACTTGTGAAGCGCATTATGCGGGATCACGGGACGCAGGATGACAGCCTCAAACCGGGGATAGTGCGTGCGCGAATATCGGAGGCAAAGGCCTTTCTTCTCACGCCCGAAGAGTACGCCCGCAACCGGAAAGGACCCGCCGCCGCAGTGATCGCCGATCTCTACCGACGTTATCAGGCCGCGCTGATTTCCAACAACGCAATGGATTTCGATGACCTGCTCGCGCTTCCGGTTCGTCTTTTCCGCACACAACCTGAGGTACTCGAGGAATACCGAAACCGGTTTCAACATCTTCTCATTGACGAATATCAGGACACGAACCAGGCTCAGTACGTTCTTGTCAAAATGCTTGCCGAGAGCCACCACAACATCTGCGCAGTAGGCGATGATGACCAGTCGATTTACGGATGGCGAGGCGCCGACATCACGAACATCCTCAACTTCGAAAACGACTTTCCCGACGCCACGGTTGTGAGATTGGAGCAGAATTACCGTTCCACGCGGACGATTCTCAAAGCCGCGGGGGCAGTAGTGCGCAACAACCGAAAGCGGAAGGTGAAGGAGCTCTGGACACAGAACGATCCAGGCGATCACCTGACAATCGCCGAGCTTGCTGACGAGAAGGATGAGGCGGAGTGGATTCGCGAGCGTCTGGTTCGACTTCTGGAGGATGGCCACTCTTACGGAGACATTGCGGTCCTCTATCGCACAAACGCCCAATCACGAGCGATTGAGGAGGCGTTTGTCCGATCTTCCAAACCCATCCCGTACACGGTGGTCGGCGGTCTCCGCTTCTACGAACGAAAGGAAATCAAGGACGTTCTCGCGTATCTGCGGGTGATCGACAATCCACGTGACTCTGAGAGCCTCAGGCGCATCGTGAACGTCCCGCGGCGCGGCATCGGCGAGAAAACTATGGCGTTGGCCGCAGAACGGATGGGAGCAACGGGTCTGCCCCTCCTGGACGCGCTGCGAACCCTGGAGGAGCACGAACTCGGCCCCCGCGCGTACAAACCGATCAACGAGTTCATACGATGGCTCGACGCACTGATCGCGAACAAAGGCGAAATGGCAGTAGATGAGCTTCTTGAGAAGATTCTGACGGACACGGGATACCGTGCGCAACTGGAACAAGACGGATCCGTTGAGGCCGAAACTCGCCTCCAGAACATCGGGGAACTGGTTGCAGGCGCTACCGCGTACGTGGAAGCGAACAACGAACCCAATGTCAGCGCGTTCCTCCAGGATATCGCGCTGGTAACCGACGCGGACGAGGTGCAGACGGATGGAGGCAGTTCGGTTACCCTGATGACGCTCCATTCCGCCAAGGGTCTCGAATTCCCGGTAGTATTTGTGTCCGGCATGGAGGAGGGGCTCTTCCCGATCGCAGGGTCTTTGCAGGACTCAGCGGAATTGGAGGAGGAGCGGCGTCTGTTCTATGTTGGCCTCACTCGCGCTCAGAAGCTGGTGTTCCTGAGCTACGCGCAACGCCGCCGGCGTTTCAACGAGTGGGCAAACACTCAGCCTTCGCGATTCCTGCGGGAAATCCCGGATGAATTGTTGAAGTGGGACACGAGAAGCACCGAGGAACCCGGAAGGCATATCCTGGACCAGCGGCGGTTCCGAGAAGACGGATTTGTCGGCGTGCGAGGGACCTCAACTCGTCGCATCCCCACGGTTGGGGATGAATTCTCTCAGGAATCGAGTTATGCCGACGACTTCTCCCAAACAACGGACAGTTTCCTCGCCATCGGACACCATGTGATGCACCCGATGTTCGGGCGTGGGAGAATAACGGCCCGCGAAGGCCTCGGACTGGATACCAAGCTGACGATCCACTTCGACAGCGGACAGACGAAGAAGATCCTGGTTCGTGTCGCCCACCTGGAGCCTTGCGTCTAGGACTGAGTGGGGGTACCTGACGCGACGCTTGCTGCCCTCGGCATCCTCTGACCGGAAATCAGTCACGCTCTTCGCAGCCAGCGGAGCACCTCCGTCAGCGACGCTCGTTTCCCGGTCATGAGTATGCCCACCCGGAAAATCTTCCCCACGGCGGTCGCGATAATGGCCGTTGTGAGGATAATCCCCGCCAGTGAGACGGCGGCGTCGAACCAACTTGCCTCTCCGACGCCGAAACGCAACATCATGAGAACAGGAGCGAAAAACGGCACGTACGACAGCACCGTGATCAAGGTGCTACCGGGGTCGTTCACGCCGGACACCGCCAGGAAGAACGCAACCATCAGAAGAAGCGACACGGGCAACTGGAGTTGCCCCGCCTCTTCGTTCGTCGTGCAAATCGCACCGACTCCGGCGTAGAGGGAAGCATACAGGAAAAAGCCGGTCACGAAAAAAAGGATGAGAGCGGGGATAGAGACACCCGCCACGGCGTGGAACGTCTTCGCGAGCGCACTCTCGGGCATGCCAATTGAGACACCCAGAATCACTGCCATCCAGATGCCCAGTTGCGTGAGCCCGGAACAACCGGTGCCAAGGATCTTCCCGTACATCAACTCCGTGGGCGATACCGTTGACACGAGGATCTCGACAACCCGCGATGCTTTATCGTTCACAACACTCTGCATCGTGAACGCGCCGTACATCGTCAAGCTGATGTACATCAGGATCGCCAATGCCACAGCGGCCGCGAAAGCTGCCTGGGCGGTTTTGGGCGCGGCTCCTTTCTGCAACGCAACAACGTCGAACCGGATGGACCGTGTCAGGGCTGAGACACGTGCCGGATCGAGCCCCTCCCGCGCAAGCCTGCCGACAATCAGTACCCTGTTGAAGGCACCCCTGACATGGTCTACTTCCTGGGGGTTCGGCACACCGTTGGTGTAATATGTTACCGGGAGACCGTCGACGGCCCCTGCTGGTACGAAGGCAAACGCGTCGTAGGCTTCCAGCTCCACCAGTCTGCGCGCATCAGACACTGCACGAGGAGTCGCCGCTACCCGTTCGATTAGATAACGCGGTTTGCCGTTCGGCAGGGTTTCCTCCCGCAGCGACCGGAGTGAGTCGAATACGAGCCCGGTTTCGTCCGCAACTGCGAGCACCCGCTGTCGGGGAGATTCCGCTTTCACAAGGAACATCGGGGCCGCTATGCTTGTACCCATGATCAGGGGGATGAGAACCGTCATGACGACAAAACTTTTCGTTTTGACGCGTGCGATGTACTCACGCCGCGCGATGGTGAGCACGGGTTTTGCGTTCATCGGCTCACCGCCTCGATGAAGAGGTCATCCAGGGAAGGCTCCACTATCTCGAATTTCAGCACGCGCCCTCGCCGAATCGCGCGGTCAAGCACCATCTGCGCATCCGCACCCTCCCGAAGACGGATCCGCGCGCCATCCGAGACTATTTCGACGTCAGCGATCGTGTCATCGGGTTCCAGAAAGTCGGGAACACGGTCCATACGCAGTTCCACCAATCGGCTCGTGGAGGCGGATTTCACCTCACGCAGTGCGCCCGACAAAACCGCCTTCCCATGGTGGACGAGGCATATGTCGTCACAAAGCCGCTCTGCTTGTTCCATGCGGTGAGTGGAAAGGAGAACCGCGACGCCAGACTCCTTCAGGTAGCGTATGATCGTCCGCAGATGGCCCGTGTGCACGGGGTCGAGCCCACTGAAGGGCTCATCAAGGATGACAAGTCCGGGGCGATGGAGAAGCGTTCCGATGAGTTGGACAGTCTGCTGCTGCCCTTTGGATAGCTCCTGTACGCGGCGCCCCCACCACGACTTCGGCGACGACTCACCATTCGTCGCAAACCTTTCGGACCATTCTGCGACAGCGTCTTTTGCGTCTCGGCGCGACAGGTCGTGCAATTCGGCAAAGAAAATCAGATGGTCGAAAACAGTCATGGTTGGGTAGAGGCCGCGCTCCTCCGGCAGGTATCCCACGTGTTTCCGAACCGCGCCCTCGGCGGGAGCTCCCCAGAGTCGCAAATCCCCTGAGTCGGGCAACAGGATGCCCATGATCATCCGAATGGTGGTGGTTTTCCCTGACCCATTCGGACCAAGCAATCCGCACACGGATCCAGCCCGAAGAGCAAGCGAAAGATTGTCAACGGCGCGGGTTGGTCCAAAAGACTTCGAAACGTTTTCCAAGACGAGAGGCAGGCCAGTCATTCCGCGTCACGCTCTGTCAATCGGTGGCTTCAAATCACGGTTCCCGGTGGAATCACCGCGTCCTTAGGAATCACGACGATACCGTCGGCAATGACGTAGTCGGCGTGGCGCGCGTTGTTGATCTTCGCCGCATTGACGATCTGCACTCCGTCCCCGATGCGGGCATTCTTGTCCACAATGGCGTTTTCGATAAGACATTTCTCGCCAACGCCAACGTCCGGACGCCCGATAGACCGATTGTGGGCGCGGTCCCTGTCAGTTTCGTAGAAATCGGCCCCCATGATGACTGATTTCCGTATGACCGCATGCCTCTGGATGATACTCCGAATACCGATAATGCTCTGTTGAATGTCCGCTTCCATCACTATCGAACCTTCGCTCAGCATGCTCTGTTGGACATGCGCATTGTTGATCTTGGAGCTGGGAAGGAATCGCGGATGAGTGTAAATGGGCGCCCCCGGCTCGTAGAAATTGAAGGGTGGAAGCTCCGCCGCAAGATCAATGTTGGCTCGATGAAATGACCCGATCGTGCCGATATCCTGCCAGTACCCGTCGAAAAGGTGCGCGCCAACCCGCGTCTCCGCGATTGCGCGAGGGATCACCTGTCGGCCAAAATCCTCCTCAGTTCCGCGGTTCAGGAGATCCACCAGAACCTCCCGACGGAACACGTAGATCCCCATCGACGCCAGGAAATTCCTCCCCGGAGGTGCATCAGGAAGGCGCAATCGTTCAAGATCCGCCGTTTCCGTCGGCTTCTCCAGAAATTCGATGATTTCGCGGCTTTCGTCCATCCGAACGATTCCGAAACCGGACGTCTCCTCGAGACCGACAGGTTTGACGGAAACCGTCACGTCGTTGTTGCTCCGGAGGTGCGTGGCAACAAACTCCCGGTAATCCATGCGATACAAATGGTCGCCGGAAAGAATGAGGATGTGTTTGTAGTCGGGCAAATCGATGTAACGAAGGCTTCGTCGGACCGCATCTGCGGTACCCTGGAACCAGCCCGTGTTCTCCATCGTCTGCTCAGCCGCGAGGATTTCCACGAACCCCCTTCCGAACACATCGAACCGGTAGGTGCGGTGGATGTGTCTGTGAAGGGAAACACTGTTGAATTGCGTGAGGACGTAGACCGTGTCAATCCCGCTGTGCAAACAATTGGAGATGGGTATGTCGATCAATCGGTATTTGCCGCCGATAGGAACGGCAGGTTTCGAACGCACCTTCGTGAGGGGGTAAAGGCGGGCGCCCTGTCCGCCTCCGAGGATTACTGCCAGAATGCCGCTGCTCATTTGGATCCCCCTCAAACTGCCTGTTGACGAATGTTCGGCCGCCGTGCGCTCCACCACAAAAATACCCCTTGCCGTCATCGGCGGCAAACGTACGGGACGGAATTGCCCTCAAACCCGGCGATTTACCGGACGGCTCGCGCTCCGTACCTTTGAAAAGGGCTTCTCCCGGATCCCTTGGCACAAAACCGCAAGAAACCTCTTTCTGAAAGCACCCGATGGCTATTGGTGAACAGATAACCCGCGATTTCTCAGGGTGTGCCCGCCACGTGGCTTCGGACCCGCTGACACGGGCCCAGTACAGCACCGCTGCCTGTATGTACCAGATCACCCCGTCCACCGTCGTGTTCCCGGAATCCGAAGCGGAAGTAGTGGCCGTCGTGCGTCGCGCAGCCGAGACGGGTATCCCTGTCACCGCCCGCGGTGGCGGGTCTTCACTTGTCGGACAGGCGCTTGGTCGAGGGGTCATTCTGGATTTCAGTCGCTTCATGCGCGCGGTGCTGGAACTGGACGAGCACCGGCGCCGCGTGAGGGTCCAGCCCGGTATCACACTTGGAGTGCTGAACAGGTTTCTCGCGGCTCGCGGGTTGATGTTCCCACCAGACCCCTCAAGCGGGGACTACGCAACGATCGGGGGCATGGTTGCATGCAATTCGAGCGGCGCGCATTCCGTCAAGTATGGGTCCACGATCGATTACGTCACCGCGGTGCGTTGTGTTCTCGCCGACGGGTCAGTTGCGGAGTTCCGCGGTTCAGAAGCCGTGCCGATATCGCCGCAGACATCTCTGCTGACCCGTCTGGTTGAGGAGATTCCGGCGATCCTCCGGCAACACGATTCCCGCATCCGTGAGATGTTTCCGAAGTGCGCGAAGAACTCCAGCGGCTACCAGTTGGCCAAAGCACTGAGACCTGACGGCGTGGACTTCGCGAGCCTCGTAGTCGGTTCTGAGGGCACACTCGCCATCGTCACAGAGGCCGAACTCGAGATCGTGCCTAAGCCGCCTGCATCTTCAATGGTGCTGGTCAATTTCGCCAGCGTGGAAGCTGCCGGGGAGGCAGTACATACGATCCTTCCACTGGACCCCAGTGCGGTGGAAATCATGGACCAGACCGCGCTGGACATGATACGCGCCCATCGTCCCGAACTTGCAGCGTTCCTGCCGACTGATGCAGTTGCACAGTTGTTCGTGGAGTTCGACGGCGACAATTCGGAGACCACGGAATCCGCGTGCAGAATGGCTGTGGAACGGTCTCACGATCTCGCCACGGGACATGTGCTTGCGTTCGACGCAGCGACTCACAGTGCTCTCATGAACGTGCGAAAAGCAACCCTGCCTATCCTATACACCTTGCCCGGAAAAAAGCGGCCCGTGGCATTCGTAGAGGATGTAATTGTGCCGCCGGAGTCACTGGGAACATTCATCGGCGATTTGAAAGCCATTTTCCAGGGCTTCGATGTCGAAGCGGCGATATATGGACATGCAGGTCAGGGCAATCTGCATGTCCGGCCGCTGCTCGACCTCACCGATGCGCGTGATATCGCCAAATTGGAACCGCTTGCGAGTGCCGTATTCGGGGCGGTGTGTCGGTTTGGCGGTTCCATGAGCGGGGAACACGGAGACGGGAGAGCGCGGGCTCCTTTTCTTCGCCAAATGTACGGCGAACTCAGCGACGTGTTTGTGGACGTCAAAGAGTTGTTCGACCCGTCGAACATCCTGAACCCGGACGTAAAAGTGACCCGTGCGCCCCACGCGTTGGACAGCGACCTGCGGCTCGGCAGCGGGCACACTCTTCAACCTCTGGACACGCCTCTTCCGGTAGCACCTGATGAGATCACGGACATAATATCGCGCTGCCACGGATGCGGAACGTGCCGCATACCCGAACCGCCTGTCACCATGTGTCCGGTGTATAAGGCACTCGGAGACGAAGCCGCCACTCCGCGCGCGAAAGCGAACCTGCTCCGTCTTTTTGCAAGTGGCAAGTTGCCGGAATCCTTTCGCAAGACCAAAGACTGGAAACGGATACTGGACACGTGTATCGGCTGCCGCATGTGCTCGTTCGAATGCCCTTCCGGCGTAGACATCGGGCGCATCATGTTGATTGCAAAGGGCCAGTACTGCGGACACAAAGGCCGTTCCATCGCTGAAATCGCAATGGGAGCATCCGACTTTCTCAGTGGCGCAGGCAGGTTTTTCTCACCCCTTTCCAACGTGGTTGCGCGACAACCGTTGTTCGGAGCCGCACTGGACCTGTTCTCAGGGATTGACCACCGGCGGAGACTGCCCCGGTTCGCTGGAAAGACCTTCTCGTCGTGGCACCGCACACACGGAAAGAATGAGCAATCTGCGGGGGCAGAGGCCGTTGTGTACTTCCCGGACCAGTGGGCGCAATACCATGACCCCGATGTAGGAAAAGCGTTGCACGCGGTGTTGAACAGGCTCGGAATCCGTATGATCGTGCCGGAGACTCTCCCGTGCGGAATTGCTGCCGCCGCCAACGGCGGGCTCACGAGGGTACGCCGACTCGCGTCGCACAACGTTGACGCACTGCGCCCGTATGCCGAGGCGGGCCTGCGCATCATTGCCACGGAACCTACGGCCACGCTCTTTCTCAAGGACGAGTACCGTGACATTCTCGGCTCCAGCGCTGCCGAGTTGGTCGCCGGCTGTATGCAGGACGCCTCTCAATTCATCGAACAAAGACTGCGCACTGGCACTGACCTTCCTCTACGGGCACTCGATTTCAGTGTCGCATACCATGCACCCTGTCACCTGAAGGCGATGCGGGTTGGGCTGCCGGCGGTTGACATCCTCAGGCGCATCCCGTCGCTCCGGTTACAGATTCTCGATGAAGGCTGTTGCGGTATGGCCGGAACATACGGCATGAAACGCGCGCATTTCGAAACCTCAATGGCAATCGGCAAGAGGCTGCTTGACCATCTGGCTGATCCCTCGATCGACTACGGAGTGACAGACTGCAGCACATGCAAACTCCAGATGGAGTTCGGAACGAGGAAAACGACGTTGCACCCCCTGAAGCTCCTCGCGTGTTCCATGGGTGCCGAAGTCCCTCTCAGGTGAGAACGCCCCTTGCGCCGTCGCAACGATGTACACCGACCTGTGGCCGCGGCACACGCCGTGAGGACAAAAACGCGCGCCGGCACGAACCGGATGGCGCCGGACCGCACCACTCAAAACAGGGATTCGGTGCGATCGGACCTCGGTACCGCCCTGGAGAACCTGTGCAACGCTTACGACGAATCGGCACTGGATCCGGACCCGCTCGTCGTAGTCCGCGAATTCTCTGACCCGCGGGATCAGGAGATTGCAGCGTTCTTCTCCGCGATGTTCGCATACGGCAAAGCCAGGATCATCGTGCGGAATCTGCGTGATCTTTTCCGCCGAATGCCCGACGGACCCTATGCGTTCGTCACTGCCTCACACCACTCGAACGACGCGGGATGTCTTGCCGGATGGCGACACCGTCTCCACACAGGAGAGGACGTGGCCATCATGTCCGCGATCCTCGGGCAAGTCCTGAGGAAACATGGCTCGTTGGAACGCGTGTTCTGCCGCGGATTGCCTGGAGACGCGCCGGATGTCGGTGTTGCGCTGGACGCATTTGTGTCGTTTCTGCGGGAACAGGGAGGGCGAAGGATCGAGCAGCGACGCTTCTTCAGGCATCTGCTGCCGTCACCCGCGGACGGATCCGCATGCAAACGCATGAACCTCTTTTTGAGGTGGGTAGTCCGGCGCGAATCTCCCGACCTGGGTCTCTGGAGAACCGTTTCACCGTCGTTGCTCGTGTTGCCCCTCGACACACACGTTGCCCGGATCTGCAGGCAGATAGGCCTCACCCGCCGATCCGCGATCGACTGGAAGATGGCTTTGGAGGTTACGCGAAAGCTTCGGCGCTTCGACCCGGCGGATCCGATCCGGTATGACTACGCTCTGAGTCGCCTCGGGATTCTTGGCGACTGCCCGTTGAAGATGGACATCAGCAACTGCTCGCGCTGTTCCCTGCAGACCTACTGCGTCACGTTCAGCGAGCGAGGTTCGTCTCAAAGCTGAACCGCTTCAGGACATGGACCCGGTGTTCTAGGACAATGGTAATCGGGGATTTTCGTGGGTGTGTTTCCAGTTGTTCAGGATCCCCGGCTGTGGGATTCACGAGTTCTGTTCGCCCGTGGCACTCGTTGAAGCATGCGGCCCGCAGGACTGTACCATTTCGCCGCTTTGACCGACAGTACGGAGTAAGTCCCGGCTTGCCGCGGTTCGGCTCCCCTGCTATCTTCCGACGTACACACCCATCGTGCCCATGCTCGTAACGGTTTTCGGAGAGCTGAATGTCCCCTCCCGCGCCCATTTTCAGCGATCGCATCACCGCAATAGCCGCCGAACTGGCAAATCTGGGGAAACGCCCCATATCCGCCGCCACGTTTCAGGAAGCAAAGCGGCTGCACCAGCAACTCGATGCCCTGCTTGGGGAATTTGTGCCGTGCGATCGGTGCGGCAACTTTTTTCCCAATATTGCACAACTTACGTTGGACGGCCGTTCGGCGAACATGTGTGCATCCTGTGCGATCACCGCACTCCAGCGTGGGACGATCGACACGCCGGTGACCGAACAAGCGAGAATCACGCACGATGAGCCGAAGAATAGCCCTGAGAAAAGCACACCCGTTCTGCAGGATGCGGCTTCAGTAGCGCCAGAAATGGTTTCTCCTGCGCGGCCGCCGGTTCGCGAGAAAACAAGTCAGACCGAGACTCCACGTCGCGCGTTGCCTGTGCGCGAGCTGCGCGCTCGTGTTGAAGATGAAGATGAGCCTGAGGTGCGGCTGGAACGTTCCGACGAACCGCAAGATGGTGAGGACGAAGAAGAGAAGGACGACTCCCCCGCCGTCGTCTCCGCGCGCCCTCGAGTTCCGCGCGCTCCGCGTCTGGTGGCCCGGGGCGCTTCGAACGGCGCGGACCGGATGAAAGCCTCACACGGGGAAGTTGCGCGATACCTGAACTGCCCGACTCGCGACGTGCGCCAGATCGCCAAGCTGATAGAAGAAATCTCGCCTCCGATGGACATCCCGAAAACCACGCGGTATGTACTCGCCGAACTCCGCAACGCGCGCTCGAAGATCCCTCCCGACACCGTTTCGAAAGTGGTCCACTTCCTGAAGGATGGGTTTCCGGCCGGGGGCGACGGAGCACATGGCGGGCAGTGAGATACTCAAGCGCCACTGGCGTGATTTCGAAAACCTCCGAAGGGCTTTCCGCAACCATGAGATCGTAATCGGGCTGGACCGGAGGTTTGTTTTGTTCTGGGTCCTTCTTTCGGGCGCAGAATGTCGGTTCGCCGCGCGCGCGACGGGTTGGATGCTGGTTGTGTCGATTCTTGTCGCCGTCGCGGGAGCCAGTCTGGCGGCTTGGCATGCCTTGTACATTCTCGCGGCTCTCTGTGCTCTTTGCGCGGTGTTTCTTTGGCGTTTCCTGGTGGAGTTTTCCGTGAAAACCGCCAGAAACGCCGTTCTGAACGACGAGCGTCTGTTTCGGAAATGGTTTTCGGAGTTGCGGCTGAGCGTTTTCGTGAAATCTACCGGCGAATACGTATGGAACGATGCCGCACAACGTGCGCGGGAGTAGCTGCCCCCACCGCCTGAAGAGACAGGGGAAAGTCGGAGAAACCGGGGGGAAGAGAGTGGCGGCCGTCGGTTTGGCGGGCGCGCGCATGGGCGCAACTATAGCAGTTCGAAGATCGCAGGGACCCGTTTCAGAACACACTTCCTCTTGTCAGCATCGTCCAGTTTCTGCGACGTAGGAGTTGTCGAGGCGCAATCCAGCGGCCAAGATATTCTTGCGTGCCTCGCGCAAAGACACCCGAAACAGGCAAACTGATACCGAAGGAACTTAGATGCCAGGTATACCCTCCGAGTTTTTCGTCGCCCCGCATGGCAACGACAGCAATGAGGGCTCGGCTTGCGCACCCTTTGCCACACTGGAGCGCGCCCGGGACCAGATAAGGGCTTCGTCCGCATCCGCGGGATTGCCGGAAGGCGGTGTAACGGTGTGGATTCGCGGCGGCGTGTATCAGCGGCAAATGGCTTTCGAACTCACAGAAGAAGACTCGGGGAAAGAATCATCCCCGATTACGTACCGTGCCTGGCCCGGAGAGAGTGCCCGCATCATCGGCGGGGTGATGATTTCCCACTTTTCGCGTGTGGATGATGCATCCGTGCGCAAACGTCTGCAGCCGTCCGTACGAGATCGCGTTCTGTCGGCGGATCTGAGCAAATACGGTGTTACCGACTACGGCAGGCTGACTTCGCGCGGATTTGCCCGGCCCGTCCTCCCGGCACACGCCGAGTTATTCGTGGAAGGCGAGCCAATGACGCTCGCTCAATGGCCCCAATCGGGCGAATTTCTGAAAATCGCAGGGTTCGGCAAACCTCTGACAGATGAATGGGGAACCACAACTGGCGACCTGACTGGCGGGTTCACGTACCAAGGAGATCGTCCGTTGGCGTGGGAACCGGATGACGACATCTGGGTCCACGGCTACTGGTCGTACGATTGGGCAAACAGCTACGAGCGTGTGCGCCACATCGACCCGCATTCGAGAACCGTCACCACCCACCCCCCGCACGGAAACTACAGCTACCGGGTTGGCCAAAGGTTCTATTTCCTGAATGTCCTCGAGGAACTGGACGCTCCGGGTGAGTATTACGTTGACCGGCGCAGGGGGAGACTATATCTGCTTCCCCCGGATGAGCAAGAGGTACCAAGCGATGTGATTCTTTCTGTTCTCGAAGCTCCTCTCGTGGCGATGCAGAGGGTCTCTCACGTCTCGTTCGACGGTCTCACGCTTGAATGCTCGCGGGGAGACGGCTTGGTCGCCACGGACTGTGAGCACGTATCAGTAAGATCATGCACCATCAAGAACCTCGGAAACCGGGGGATTGTGATACGGGGTGGAAGGAACGTGGCGGTAGCCGGATGCACGGTTTTCAATAACGGCGACGGCGGCCTTGACGTCGAAGGAGGCGATCGGCAGACTCTTGAACCGGCAGACCACGTGGTGGTCAACAACCACATCCACCATATCGCACGGTGGTCCCGTTGCTATCAGACGGCAGTAAACGTTCACGGTGTCGGGCACCTGATCGCACACAATCTGATTCATGACCTGCCCCACTGCGCGATCCTTTTCTGGGGAAATGAGATCACCATAGAAAACAACGAGATCTATTCCGTGTGCCTCGAAACGGGGGATGCGGGCGCCATCTACACCGGAAGGGATTACACGTTCCGCGGAAATGTGATCCGGCGCAATTTCATCCACCACACCGGTGGTGTGGGCATGGGTTCAATGGCCGTGTACATGGACGATTGCGTGAGCGGCACCACAATTTGCGAAAACATCTTCTGGGACGTTACACGGGCCGTGTTTCTCGGCGGTGGGCGGGATTTAGTCGTTCGCAACAACGTATTTGTGGATTGCCACCCTGCGATCGAACTTGACAGCAGGGGGACGAGCGATCACCCGGTATGGCGCCGCATGGTCATGGGATACATGAAGGAGCAATACGAGAAAATGCGACCTTCGGAGCCTCCCTACCGCCTTCGATATCCCGAACTCGCCGCGATCGAACCGTATTTCTCGGGAACCACCGGTGTTCCCGCGGAAGGGAACGTCATCACGCACAACGTGTGTCTGGGTGAATGGGTACGAATAGACGAAAGCGCCGCACCGCTCGTTGAGATTCGCGACAATTTCGTCGACGTGGAGCCCGCGTTTTGCGACCCGTCGTACGGAGTATTCGCGATTGAGCCGGACTCACCTCTTCTTAAGGCGGGGTTTGACCCGATACCGGTGGAGGAAATCGGTCTCGTTCGTAACGCAGTTCGTACTTCGATTCCGCCCCGAGTCGGAACGAAGCTGGAACATGTTCATCGCGAAGACGGAGATGGCGTGCGGGTTTCGGCGAAGAACCTGGCTGACACCCCCGCAGAGGGATCACTTCGTTTTCGGGTTCACCGTGCCGGGGAACCTGAGCTATACGATTTTCCGGAATGGGAATTCACTCTTCTGCCCGGCGAAACAGCATCTTCCGAGTTTTCCCTCGAGGGTATCAATCGCCCGGTCACGATCGAGGCGCACTCACAAGTGCCTGGCGTTCGACCTTCACGTTTGACGATTTCATTGGAGACTTGACTCAATTTCTCAGGAGTAACCGATGTCTTCTTGTCCTCGCCCCGAGTATCCCCGCCCGGACCTGGTCCGCGCAAAGTGGCAAAACTTGAACGGCAGGTGGCAGTTCTGTCTTGATCCCGGACTCAGTGGCGTTTCGCGCGGTCTGGCAAACCCCGGCACCAATCTCCCCCAGGAGATCGTTGTACCGTTCTGCCCTGAAAGCAGACTCTCGGGAATCGCTAATACTGATTTCATGGGTGGCGTGTGGTACCGTCGCACGTTCACGATCCCGGAAGACTGGAGTGGCAAGAGGATCATCCTGCATTTCGGCGCAGTGGATTACCTGGCGCATGTGTGGGTCAACGGGAAGCTTCTAGGTTCGCACCGGGGCGGGTATTCACCATTCTCGTTTGACATGACTGACGCGCTTGGTGCCGGAACGAACGTACTCACCGTGTTCGCGGAGGACGACACGCGTTCGCCCCTTCAGCCTTCGGGCAAACAGTCAATTCGGTATGAGTCGCACGGGTGCCATTACACGCGCACCACGGGGATCTGGCAAACCGTGTGGATGGAGCCGGTTCCGGACGCGCACGTGACGGGACTCCGTTTTGTTCCAAACCTTCATCAGGCGAAAGTGCTGGTAGAAATCCACGCTTCTAAAGCAGCAGAGGGAGCGCGCGCGGAAATAACTCTGAAGGCCGGTGGCGAGAACGTTGGCTCCGGCGAAGGCCACTTTATCGGAGGTGTGGCGTTCGTCGTGGTCCCTGTGGGCAGCGTCAGGTTGTGGTCTCCGGAGGACCCCTTCCTCTACGACGTATCCGTCCGTATGCGCGCGGTGGACCACGCGGAAGACGCCGTGGAAAGTTACATGGGCTTGCGCACTCTCGGCACACGGGGCAGAGCACTGTTGCTCAACGGGCAACCGCGATTTCAGCGGCTGGTTCTGGACCAGGGCTTCTACCCGGACGGCATCTACACCGCGCCGACGGACGAGGACCTCAAGCGCGACATCGAGATATCTCAGGCCGCCGGATTTGATGGTGCCCGTCTTCATATGCGAGTCTTCGAGCCACGATTCCTTTACTGGGCAGACAAACTGGGATACCTCGCATGGGGCGAGTACCCTAACTGGGGTCTTGATCTTTCGAACCCGGCGGCCCTGATACGCGTACAGGAGGAGTGGCTTTCGATCCTTCGCCGCGACGTGAATCACCCTTCTATCGTCGGGTGGTGTCCGTTCAACGAAACGCACCAGCAACCACCCAGGGATCCGGACATACTGCGGCTGGTGTACAGAACCACCAAGCTTTTTGACCCCGCCAGGCCGTGTATCGATACTTCCGGTTACGTTCACACGGAATGCACAGATGTATACGATTCACATTGTTATGAACAGGACGTTGCGAAGTTCGCGGCCAATTTCGCGGGAATGATTTCAGGGCAGGAAGTATGGCGCAACTTCCCCAAAGAGGATGCTGAATGGGCGGGCCAGCCTTACTTCGTGAGCGAGTACGGCGGGATCTGGTGGAACCCCGGAAAAGAGGACGGCAAGTCGTGGGGATACGGTGACCGGCCAAAAACGGAAGAAGAGTTCCTCACACGTTACAGGGGTCTTACGGAAGCTCTGCTGAATCACCCAATGATGTGTGGTTTTTGTTACACCCAGCTGTACGATGTGGAGCAGGAGGTCAACGGGCTCTACACCTACCAGCGCGAACCGAAGTTCGATCCCGCGATATTCAGGGAGATAAATCGGCAGAAAGCTGCGGTGGAAAAAAACTGAATCCTAACGGTTCAGCAGTTTTCCAAGCAGGATTGTGGCGCGCTCGCGCACTATCGGATCCGAATCGGTTTCCGAGATGTCCATTATGGCGCCCATGTCGCTGATGTGAGGGAAGTCGGAAATGCGTTCCAACGCGTAGAGGCGGGTCTCCGGAGGACGTCGTCTCACCGCAGCGATGTAACCCGTCGGGTCGAACCTGTACCGCTGGCCAAGCACTTCGCCAATCATTTGCACGTATTGCGGAGTAGTTGCCCAACGTTCATACGAGTCGAACAACACCGCCCAGACATCCGCACCTGCTCTTTTTGACAGCATCCTCGCTATGTCACCCCGCACCAGCCAGTTGGGTTCCGTGAGCAGGGTAGTGCGGACCAACCCGAATTGGTCTCCGGATGACATGCGCCGCAATCGGGCTTTGAGCTCGATCGATCGTGTCGCGTATTCGATCATGAACCGCTCTTCCGCGCTGGCCGCAGGCCTTTCCTGCCGATTACGGGCCGTCAAGAGAGGGAGAGCCCTTTCGTCGCCCATCCATCCCAGGGCCTGATAGGCGGCCGTCCTTACCGCCTGATCAGATGATCGCGCGTGGGTCATGATTGGCGGCACAGTTTCCGGGACATTCATCTGTCCCAGAAGCGGGAGGACTACAGGCAGCAGTTCAGGTGAGGCCTCCGCGCGGCGGAGTAAGGCGCTGCTGAGGAAACGCAGGTCTTCAGGCGAATAAACACCCGCCCCGACTCGCTCATAGAGCCTGAAGGTGACAGTGTAGAAGCTGGCCGGGTTGGTTCGTTCAATTTCGTTGAGGAGCGGAACCAGGCACGAAGGCTGAGCCCACACCTGGCCGGCAAGAACCACCAACGCTGCGCCCCATGCGAACAGGCGCGAAGCCATACACCACTCCTTCATATCATTTCGAATGCACCCTGTTGAACCCACCCGCGCAGACCGTTGGCAAGTCGAACGAATGCCCACCCACCGTCGCGTCGTATGAGCCAGACTTTGGTACCTTCGTGAACGACGAACACCACCCGCGAAGTTTCGCTCGGTTCAAAACGCGCGTTTGTCTGGTCGGCAAGCACTATCCCGGTGCGCCCTTCGTCGGCCGCCCATTTTTCGCCCGCCATGACACTTGCGCCCAAAGCAGCCAACACACAACACCCAACGAAAATAACCATTGCGATGCGCGTGCGGAACCGTCCAAGAAGCCAAAGCCCGCCAATCCCGGCAGAGACAAACACCGCCAGAAGTAAGATAACCGCCACGAAATTGGGGTTCGTGTACCCGAGGAACTGCGACAACTTCTCCTGGAATTTCAATTCGAAGCTGGAAACCAGAACACGGTCCTGAACGAGCGAGGACACAAATCTGAGGTTGTGACGGGTATCATCATTGGCGGGGTCGAGGCGGAGACTTCTTTCATAATTCAAAATGGCAAACCCCAGTTTGCCCGTCCGGTAATAAGAATTCCCAAGGTTGTAATAGACTGCGCTTGAACGCACTCCTCCGGCCAGCACCTTGTTGTACGCGGCGATCGCGTCCTCATACCTTCCCTGCCGGTACGCAGCGTTCCCCTCGTTGAACAGACGGGCCGGGCCCGGATTTGAAGCGCCCGATGAGCGCGCCACGGCCAAGATCAGAACCAGTAGGAAAACGGAGGCGACAGTTCTTTTCATGGCACGAGGTATCTCAGCAACTGGCGGACAAGGTCGAGCCCCTTCTCGTAGATCGCTTTCGCGTCGTCGACCGACGCGGAAGTCGGGGCGTAGCGGATTTCATCACACTGCGCAAGCGTTGCCAAGACTTCTTTCCTGAGGTCTTCCGGCACTTCTTTTTCGCTGAGGACCTCGGATATGCGCGACGAAGTGAGGCCCGCCGCAGTGGTGTTGGCCGCCGCAGCAACCAGTTCGGTCAACGCGTTCGCAACGGCTTGAATCCCACCGTGAACGTCGTTTTTCTCGAACGCCAAGCGTGCAGCTTTCAGACGTCGACGAGCCTCTCCCGCGGCGCCAAGCGCACGCATCCGTGCCGGGTTCGCGCCCATACGAATTCTGCGCGCCCGTACGCCAAATGCAAGAAGAACCCACGCCACAGGAAGGCCATACGACACCCAGTAGAACGGGGAATCGGTAAGACGCCATGACTCATCGTCCAACGAATTGACATCCGGTTGGATGTAGCGGATATCCGAGCCGACTTCCTTCACCAGCATCTGTCCGCCCCCAGACGTACGCGCAACCGCTCCCCTGTTCGCCGTAACGGTGATCTTCTTTGCTTCCACCGCGATGGTTTTGTACTGCCTCGTTCTGGGATCGAAAAACGTAAAGGTAGTGCCTGGAATCTGGCTGATACCCGCATGAAGAGGAATCACGACGCGTTCATAAACCAACTTGCCACGCACCGCGCCCTGCGCGAGGGTGAAAGAAGCGGTAGTTTTGGGATCATATGCGCGGAAATCGGTCAGATCTGGAATGCGCAGATCGCCCACGCTTTTTACGTTTCCGTCGCCTTCTATGATCACCTTCCAGGTTACGGGGTCTCCCTCAGCGACTTTGTTCTTGTCCACCTCGCTCACAATCGAAAAGGATCCGACGGCCCCGCTGAAGCCGGCGGGAGGGTTTGCGGGAAGCGCTCGTGACTCAATCGTGCGCTCAGGCGAGTTCACGCTGATCTGTCTCGGTTGCAGAACCGGTTCGCCCCAGATGGTCCTGGCTCCGGTCGGCAGGGCTGCCACAAGCGACACGGTGATTGATGGGATCGTCAGTGTGCCCGCCCGCGTGGGAAACACAACGTAACGCAGGATCGGCAACACATTGTACGCAACCCCGTTGATCGTTTCCCTCCGGGTGGGAATCTGTTGACGGCGGATATCCTCCAGCGTTTCCGCCCAGAAGTTCAGGAATGAAGGGTCGCGCACAAGTTGGCGGTTCTGGATTCTGCTGCTCGCCACTGCTTCTTCGTACAACAGATATTCCACGATGATTTGCTCACCTTGGTACACCGTTGTGCGGCTCACGTTCACCCGCACCTGAACTGGTCCTCCGGCTTCTAGTACCGGTGATTTCCCCACGGTCAGACGTATCGGCTGGGTCAGAAACTGAGTGCCCTCAACTGCCACTGGAATCGCCGGAATCTCGATTTCACCTGCGCGCTCCGTGGTTAAAAAATAGGCGTATTCGGCGGTCGAACGTCTCAGAAGACGCCCTCCAGAAATAGACATTTCGTCTGAAGTTACCGGGCCGCGCACCTGCGAACAGCTGACACCTGATATCCGCAGTGTCGGGGGTACCTGTACGCTGAGCGGTTTCTGACTCACGACCGCGACGGTGAGAATGATCTGCTCGCCTACCTGCGCCTGGTTCCGGTCTACCCGCGCAAACACCTGTACCTCCGCGCGGCCCATCGACGCCAGGAGCAAAAGTGTCGTCACACCGGTGAGGATCTTATTGCACATACGCATTCGCACCACACAACCCACGACTTTCACCATCGTGGTCCCTGCCGGGGGTTACGAACCGGGAGTCTCTGCGTTGGTCGTCTATCCTGCTGCTCAAGCGCGTCGAGGAGCTGTTGCGCCTGTTCTCTGGTCAACCTGTTGCCCTCTTCGCGCGGTGCCCGACGATTAGTCTCCGTGCGGTCGGGCGCATTGCTGCTCACTTTCTGTTTCGTCCCGGGCTGTTGCTGCGCGACCTGTGGCTGGGGTTCGGGCCGTTGGTTGCGCAACTGCTGTTGCCCTCTCTGCTGCTCCTGTTTCTCCCTTTCCTGTCGACGCTTCTGTATGAGATCGACAAGAGCTTTTGCGTGGCGGTTGCGAGGGTCCTGCCGAAGCGCCGCTGCAAGGTCGCGAAGCGCCTGTTCCTCAAGGGAGCGATCAAACGCAATGGTGGCAACCGCTTGCGCGGCTCTTGCTACCAGAAGCTCGGGAGGCAGACCAGAAACCGTCTGCTGGCCTGTTGCGTAAGTGCCGCCCCCGAGGGCGAGAGCAACTGCAAAGAACAAAACGCCGTTCATCGGCCTTCCCCGAATATTGCCTTCAGCGCATTCACCCGTTCGGCGAATTCCCCGAACTCGCCGACACATGAGGGTTCCGCCTGGAACGTCCGTGAAATCACTCGCTGAGCCTCGCCATATTTACCTCGCTGTGCAAGCGCCTCCGCTTCTTTCATCCGATCCCTCGCCCAGTTGCTCGGGCGTCGGTAGCCGGCCGGCGTACTCGCCGCTTCGCTTGCCGCACGGTTCAGCATTTTCTGAACCAGTTCGAGATTGAACTTCGCGTCTCTGTCAGACGGGTTGAACTCCAGAGCCTTCTGATAACTTTCCACCGCCTTGTCAAAACGCCCCTGTTTGAAGCACGCGTTGCCGAGGTTGTACCAGGCATCCGCCCGCGACACTGCGTCGCCCCGTCTCGCGGCATCCAAATATGTCTCTTCCGCTTCACCGAACTGGGCTTGACGATAGAACACATTTCCGATATTGAACTTGATACGCCCTTCTTCCGGCGCATCGGTTTCCGCATCGCGGTATCTGATCAGCGCTTCGTTCAGTTCTCCCCGGAGATAAAGTGCGTTCCCTTCCTGCACCTTGCGGGCGACTGAACGCTGTACCAGCACGTCACTCAATTCACAACCGAACAGCCAGACCGCCAGCACAAGAACGTACGCGCTCACCTTTGTCATGATCGCCTCCGTGTTCCCGCCCGTTCTGGAACAAACGGAATGACAAGGAACAACAGAACAGAGCATGCCAGCGGAGTCTGGTACCGGTCGATACGGGCAACCGTCTGGAATTCACCCTGCCGGGTTCTTTCCATATCACTTATGCTTTCCAGTATGGCTTCCAGTTCCCTCCCACCCGGGCTCGCGCGGTAATACTCGCCGCCCGTCTCGATCGCGATTTCCCGCAGTGCTTCTTCGTCCAATTTCGTTTTCACCACGCTTCCCTGATCATCACGCAGGAAATCCGGACGGCCGTCTATGCCTGTATCCGGAATGAGTTCACCTTCCGGAGATCCGATACCGATCGCGTAAATCCGCACGCCCTCATCAGCAGCCATCTGGGCCGCTTCCAGAGGATTGCTTCCCTGATCTTCGCCGTCAGTGATCAGCACCATCACGCGACTTCTGTCATCACCTTCACCGAATGCTTTCAAACCGGTGCGAATCGCGGTTCCAATCTGTGTCCCCTCTTCGCTCACCGTGTACGGAGTAATGTCACTGAGAAAAAGCCGCAAAGCGGAGTAGTCCAGCGTAAGCGGACACTGGATGAAAGCCGTACCCGCAAACGGAACGAGGGCCATGCGGTCCGATTTGAGCTTGTCCAGAAACGTCGCCACTTCGAGTTTCGCCGATTCCAGCCGGTTGGGTTTCAAATCCTCGGCGAGCATTGAAAGCGATGTGTCGAGCAGAAGCACAATATCCAGCCCGGTGCTGTGAACGATTTCGGTTGATGATCCCCACTGTGGCCTGGCCGCTGCGGCAAAGCCGAAAGCAATTGCCCCGCTGAACAGACACAGGCGAACCATCCTCAGACGGGTGCTGACCTCGATTGCCGATCGTGTGAGAACGTCGAGGTTACCGAGACGGGTAATCAGTGAACGCACACGCCATTCCAGCACGAAATACGCAAGGGGAACTATGGGAACGAGAAGCAGCCCCCAAAGCCATTCCGGATCCCGCCAGAGCTGAGTAACAAGGCTTATCAGGATGTCCACAGTTCCGTACTCCACCACTTCATGGGATCGTCCTGAACACAGTGAAGCGCAGAAAGGAGCCGAGGATAAGCAATCCCAACCCCAAGGGTATCAGATGAAAGACAAAGGTCAACTCCGCAAAACGAGGAATCTGGAGCGTTGCCACCTCCGTCTTCTCCATCATACCGATTTCCCGGTAGATTTCCTGCAAAGCCGTCTGAGACGTCGCACGGAAAAAGCGCCCGCCCGTGATAGCCGCAATCTCCCGCAGAACGTCCTCGTTGATGCTGTCCTCCATGAATTCGATACGTTCCCCGAAAAGAGGATCGCGAACGCGAATCGGCGCGCGCCCGGTGACGCCAACCGCGATGGCGTACACTCTGATTCCCAGTCGTGCAGCCGCTTCCGCAGCGGTCAGAGGGTCTATGATCCCCGCGTTGTTGCTCCCATCGGTAAGCAGGATGATCACCTTGCTCGGAGCAGTGCTCTTTCTGAGTCGATTCGTTGCCGTAGCCAATGCCATCCCGATCGCCGTACCATCGGGAATGGTCTCATTCATGCGGATGCTCACCTGCGCCAGCAGGTTCTTCAGGATACCGTAATCCACCGTCAATGGGCACTGGGTGTAACTCTGCCCCGCAAACACCACCATTCCAAGTCGGTCGGAGGCGCGTGAATCGATAAACTGAGAAGTCACTTCCTTGGCAACGTCTATCCGCTCCCGGTTACCCATGTCAAAGGCTTGCATGCTCCCACTGACATCCAGCGCGAGAACGATGTCGACGCCCTCAGAAATGACACGCTGTTCGACTTTTCCGGATCGGGGACGCGCAAGGGCCACAATCAGTGTGAGTTCTCCCAAAATCTGCAGTACCAGCACAACGTGCCGCAATCTGACTCGAGTTGACGGTCTGAACTGCCTGAGTGACGTCGCCAAAGGAAGCCGCAGCACCGCGTTCGTGAAGTGCGTGCCACGCATGTGCCACCACACCTGTAATGGCAGGACCATGAGAAGGAGAAGCCACCACGGACTGGCGAAGCTGAAGGTCATACAGACGTACTCCCCTCACCGTCTCTATCGTCAGCGGCGTTTTCCGGACTCGTTTCCGATACTGCCGCGACGGTTGAGACCTGCGTCTGCCGAACCAGGTTCTTCGCGCGCTCGATAAGCGTTTCAACCTCGTCCTGTGCGGGAATAAATCGCGCGAATTTCACGAGGTCACACCGCTCCAGGAACGAAATCATGTCCCCAACATCATTCCCGTCCGCACCGACGGATTCCAGAGACAGAGCGAGTTCGTGGAGCGTGAGCTCCATCGAGTTGACGCCGTATCTTCTCGCGAGGTACCGCCGCATTGCATCGGACACGAGCGTGTAGAGGAGCTTGAGATCTCCTGACCGAATCAGATCCGCAGCGGGAATCCGATCGAATTCCGCGACCTCATCAAGAACGATGGTTGCGGGGGGTTCTACCGCCGTGGTGCTCTTTCGTCCTCGACGCTTCACCGCAAAAAGCACCGCGACTCCCGCCAGAACCATCACCGCGGGCATACCCCAGATCCAGATCGGGAACCGAACCGGAACGGACTTCGGCCCTTTGATGCCACGTAACGTATCCTCCTCGGTCACGCCCATGCTTTTCACTTCGACCGTGATCGGTTGAGTGATCAGCTCCCCCGGTTGCCCGGACCTGCCATGGTATCGCACGGGAACGGGCGGAATTACGTAAAGGCCGGGACGGTACACCGAAATGCGGTACTGCCCACCCTCTTGCCACAGGCCGTTGGCAAGCTTCGTTTTTGGAATGGCCCGGTAATCCCTGATGTGGAAGGCGGTAAGGTTGACCCCGTGGGGAAGCTTCTCTACCACGATAGTATCGTCGTACGTTACCAGAATCTCGTACGTGATGACATCCCCGATCAGGACGGCACCGGTATCCACACGAGCAGCAACTTCGACGAAACCCGGGCAGGTACCGGCGCAGAAAAATATCCCAACAAGTGCAGCCAGACTCACCCGGTGAACCCATGACATCGGCATGACCCTGCCAGAGTAAGTGCAAACCTTTTTCAGCAAAAGAGGGCGCGATAGATCGCACCCCCTGTTGCATACTGCTGCTGTCTGCCGTGGCACCGTCCTTCTGATGCCAGTCCCCGCTTGCCAGAACATCATTGAGGCGGAATCGGCAGTTCCTTCAGATCGTCAACACTCAGCATGAAAAGAGCCATCGTCTGTTGATCGACCATAACCGGGCTGTTGTTGTTGCTCCCCTTGGCAAAAACAAGTCCACCGTGCGGTGCTCCGAAATCCACTGAGGCTTTTAACTCGTTGTCGTGGTACAGGCGGACACTGAGGCGGGGCCTATCCAGACCCGTGGCGGCAACCGGCCTTTCCACGAACTGTTTCACACGTGCCATGTCGAGATTTGCCACGATGCCATTCACCTGCCACCGCTTCACTCCGCCGGACAGCGGGCTCTCGAACCGCCAGTTGGCAAGTGTATCAGCAGACATGGCCACCGTCCGCTCAGGAGTCACGAGTTCGACCCGGTTGATATCACGTCTCTCGAAAACCGCGAGGTGCCGATCCCAGTAGAACTCCATCGGCCGTTTCAGGTTGTACCCAAGCCCTCCCGGAACCTCCATCACGGGCGGCCGGTCCGCATCCTTGACGTAGTACACCGGTTGCCCCCCGGATTGCTCGTTCGGAACATTTGGAACCTTCGAACCGAGAAGCAGTGTCCGTCTGGCCAGACGTCCCTGGTATGCCATCAGGAACTCGACCTCTGCCACAGGTCGATCCAGACCGTACGTTACCATCGCAGCAGGCGTATCGTGGAAGACCGCCACACGGGACATCTGGACTTCTTTCAACAGCGCGTTCACCGTGTCCCGATCCACTGACCGTTCCAACGGAGAGGTCATCCACCAGAGATTGCCGCGGCGTTCGATCACCATCGAGTCCCTGCCACCCCTCTTCACGGTTACTCGCTGTACGAGAGATGGTTCTATAGGCGTCACTGACTTGTCTCGCAATGTGTGCAGGGATTTCAGGGTGGAAGAAACAAGAATGACGTCTGTCGTATAGATTGAGTCACTCCGAGGATATTTTACATAACAGAAGTTATCAGTCGGTGTGGCTTTACCTATGTCCAGAGTGTCCGGTCGCATCGCGCTGTCTACAGGCTTGATGATCAGCCGAACAAGTGGAGGCTTCAGACCGAAGAATGCAACGCTGTCAGGAGAGGATTTCCACGCCCGCTGTTTCCAGGCTCTTGGCAGGTTCTGCGCGAGAGCACGCCATTCCGTGCTCTCGCCCGGCCACAGGATCGGGTGGACGATCTGCCACTCATCCGAGCCCACTCGCTCCACAACCGTTGTATCAGGTTTCGGCGCATTCGGATTGTTGATAATCAGGGTGAACCCCGCGATCTTTTCCGTCGGGATGCGCGTGATTTTCTGCTCCAGACGCTTTTCCAGCGCGATCTTATCCAGATGACGCTCGCCAAAATACGCCCAGAATCCGAGCGCGAGGGCTATTGCGACCAGAATGATAGTCCTGATCCACTTCTTCATGCCGTTCTTCTCCGCCTTAGTGCATGGACCGCGCGTTCAGAGATCGCGTCAACAGGTCGCGGGGTGCGATTCATTCGCACCCCGCTCCGCTGATCCCCGTCCGGTTTTCTGCGTTCAATTATCCTTGCCGGGGCCACGACTCCGCCGGTACCACCAGATCAAGAGACCGGCAACGAACACCATCGCCGGGTACCGCCAGACGCAGAACAGGAACATGAAAGTCCCCTGGCTCGCGGTCATGACGATAGGTTTGTAGCCCGGCTCCCTTGAATGGATCGTAATCAGGTCTTCGTCTTCGCTCAACCATGTGATGCAGTTGAGCATGAAATCGACGTTGCCCCGCTCTTGGCTCACGACCCTGTCGGTCGCGAAATCTGCATCGCCGACCACAACAAGCCGCGTTTTCGCACCTTCCACGCCGGTCGACACCGACGGGGGAGCGGTCGCCGCCACGGCAACCGAGAAGGGACCCGACGGCTTGCCCTCTGCGCTGTGCGCCTGCCGCGGGTTGCGCAACGCCTCTTTCACCTCCGTGATCGCGAACGACGTTCGTGAGCCCGCGAAAACAATCGGAGTGCCAGTACACGCCAGCGTAGGGTTTGCGCCTGTCCACGTGATCTCCCGAACCTGGTAGAACCCCGTCGCAATGCCCTTCGATTCGAGATCGGCAACGATGGCGTGCGAAGGCTCATATTTCATCGCACGCGCGTACATAGACTGCTGTTCCCCCATGTACAGACCGCCTGCATAGGGAACCAGTCCGCGTTGACGCTCGATGACCATGTTCGGGTGCACAACAACACCCCATCTGGCAACAACGTTTTCCACACCGGTTTCGATCGAATCCGGATCCAGCAGGACAAGAGCACTTCCACCTTCCGCCAGATACCGTTCGATCCGGCTGATTTCCACCGGTGCGAATGGCGCTTTTGGTCCGGGAATAACCAGCACAGCACAATCCGGAGGAACGTCGGAATCAATAAGCTTCAACGGCGCAGTCGCGTAATTCAACTGGCGGAGAAGATTGGCCAACATACCCATCTCTCCTTCCAGCGTGCGTTCCTGGTGCCACATCGAAAAATAGATTCTCTTCTGGCCGGGGCGCGTCACCTTGATTATTGCAGTTGTCAGGTCGCGCTCCTCGGGCCCAAGAACCAGCTCCCGCCGGTCCTCACATTTGACAATGATGGTGATGTCGTTGGGGTTAATGTTTTCCCGAGCGGCGATGTCAGGGTATTTGTCCGGGTCAACGAACTCGAATGTGAAGTAGCGTGATGCAGCCGTGTATTTCTTGAGCATCTCTGCGTACCCGGGACGATTTGGATCAGAGTCCCGGATGAATGCAATGAGGTGCACGTCCTTTCTCAGCCCCTTCATCTTCGCCAGGGTCTGGTCTGAAAGGCTTTCCAGTTGCGCCTGTGTGATGTCGTACGTCGTCCGCACGTGGCGGTTCGTGAGGTAGTTCAGCACCACTGCAATCGCGAGCGCGCTCACTACGTACACCCAGAAGTTGGCCCCTTGTGCACTCGCCCGGCCAGTCAACACCGATGCGATGCCCACGCCAACTTCTCCCACGAACAAACCGAGGAACAACAGAATAGCCGTGATGCTGTCGAGCTTGAATGCGCCGATCACCTCGCCTTTCACGTAGATGATCGCGCAAAGGGCAATCAAAACCACGAGCGCAGCGGCAAACGCGACGGATTTTCGAATCCCCAGCCGCGAAAGGAATGCACCCAGCAACAAGCCTGTTCCGACCGCCCAGGGAATCCCCCAACCCCACACCGTGGCGCTGGCAAGCCACGCAACCATGCCATCAACGGCGAGGAGCAAACCCACCAGAGCAATAAACGGGATAGGAATCGATCGCACCATTTACAGCCTCCACCTTCGCGATTCCAACACCCGGTTCGTGAGCAACAACATGAACCCGATGAAGGTTATGTAGTAGACGATGTCGCGAAGCGAAATCACACCGCGCAGGAACGAGTCTGCATGCCCGTTGACGGCAAGATATCTGAGGAATTCCGCGGCTGAGTAGTTGCCAACGTAGTCCGCCGCCGCACCGATGACAAGGAACATGAGCAAGACACTGAAACTCACTACAGCGGCGACTATCTGATTTTCCGTCAACGCGGAAGCGAATACACCTACCGAAATGAATGAAGCGCCGAGGAAAAGAAGGCCCAGATAACAACTGAGTATTAACCCGGTATCAGGCCGTACCCCCTCCTCTGCATACAGGTACGCAAACACGACAAAGTTTAGCGTGAGCACCAGGATACCCGCGTACAGTGCAAATGACGCAAGGAACTTCCCTGCCAGCGTCTGCCCCGGTGTCACGGGCGAGGTGAAAAGAAGTTCGATTGTGCCGTTACGGTATTCTTCCGAATACAGGCGCATCGTCAGGATCGGCATAATGAACGTCAGCAGGAACGCCATCACACTGTACGTCCGGCGAATCACCACAATGTCGACGTTGGGAGGAGGAGGCGGATCCCGCCGCATCTGCTGGGCCTGCTGATATCGCATGGGATAGTCAGTCGTGTAGCGATTGAGGAAATTCATCGCGTCCTGGAAGAAATACCCGCACAGGATCAGAAAGACAAATGCCATGACGTACGCGACGGGAGAGTGCACGTACGACCGGAGCTCCTTGACGAAAACGGTCCATGTTCCTTTCATCACGCCGCAGCCTCCTCCACGTCGCTACTGATCACACGGAGGAAGATCTCCTCCAGCGATTCGCCGTGGACGCGGGTCAAGTTTTCCAGTGAATCCGCAGCGCACAGCTTGCCCTGGTGAATGATCGCGACAGCCTGGCAGGTCACACTCACTTCCGGCAATATGTGCGTGCTCAAAATGACCGTGTGATTACCGGCAAGCCCCTTGATCAGCTCCCGGATTTCGATGATCTGGGCTGGATCAAGGCCAATCGTCGGCTCGTCAAGTATGAGCACCTCCGGGTCATGCACCAGCGCCTGGGCAAGGCCGGTCCGTTGACGATAGCCTTTGGAGAGGGTCCCTATGAGTTGGTTGACCCTGTCTTCCAGCCCGCACTGTTCGAGCGTGGCAGACACGGCCTCTGCACGCTTATTTCGGGGTACGCCTTTCAACGCCGCACAGAAATCCACGTATTCACGGACAGTCATGTCGTTGTAAAGGGGCGGAGACTCCGGCAGGTAACCGATGCGCCTGCGCACTTCCATCGACTGCTCCTGGACATCGTAGCCCGCAACCAGTGCAGTTCCGGAGGTTGGAGGCAGGTAACCAGTGAGAATCCGCATGGTCGTCGTTTTGCCTGCCCCGTTGGGCCCAAGGAACCCAAGGATCTGCCCCTTTTCCACGGTGAAACTGATATCGTCCACCGCAGTGAATGTCCCGTACTTCTTGGTGAGACCTCGGACTTCGATCAATTCGCTCCCTCCTGTGTCGGATAGGTTGCAAACGAGTGAAGCTCATCCATGTTTTTTCCCCGTTTTCCCCGGATTTCCGGGGAGACAATCTTCCGTCATCTCATGCGTTCGGGGTACAGCTTGACTTCCTGGCTGGCGAAAAGCTGGTCCACGAGCCGCTGGAAGGCTTCCTGCTGCTTTGCCTGGCGTGCCGCCATCTCGATCTGGGGTCGGATCTGCTGGAGGCTTGGAACGCCTCCACCCGGAACGCGAGGCAGTTCGGCTTGATGTTCTTCGTAGAAACGCCGCACGTCCGCTTCCGTTATGTCCGGAAGGCTCCCGAGTTGTTCTTCGCCAATCCGCTGAACAAGCATGTCGCGCCTGATGCGATCAAGCTGGAGTTGGAACTCGGGACTATCGGCATATCCCCTCTTCACTGCCATCTCATAAAGGATCTCCCTGCCGACAACCTGGCGCAGGAGTTCCCGTTTCCGCTCCATGGTGCTGAATTGTTGACGCAATTCCGGGGGAAGCTGTTCCAGTTCGCGCAGCACTTCCCGTTCCGAAATCTTCCTGCCTCCGAACTCCGCCACGACCGGCCCCGCCAACGAATCGGGCGGCAAAGTCTTCCCCTGGGCAATCTCTCGCCGCATCAGGGATGCGTCAGCACTCCGTCCGGTTCGTTCAAAACATGTGACAAGCCGTGCGCGGACTTCATTCATCTCAGGATAATCTGGGGCGAAAACCCGTAATCTGAGGTAATACACGAGCGCTGAGTGGTAATCGTTCGCTCTGTCGAACAGCGCGTCTGCCAGCTTGCGCATCGCGTCCACGCGGTCCCTGTCAGACACGCCCGGCATTTCCAGGTACTTGTCGAAGGCACGTATGGCTTCGGCGTAGAGCTCCCGGTTCAGAAGTTCGGTCGCAAAAACACGCTGCTTCTCGGGGTCAACGCCAGATTTTGAACAGCCCGTGCCGAAGGCAATCAGGCCGATCACCAAAAGAACCCTGATGTATCTCATCCAGATCTCCCATCGGTACCCGCCGTTCGCACCCTTCACACGCGCGAAAAGCAGGTCGTTCTCCACGTCGCAGACAACAGGCCGCGCCGGTCGCAGGAAACGCGAGCTTCACATTCGCTTGGCACGCGCCGAAAAGAACCTCACAAGAGGGTCCACATAGGACTCGTCCGTCCACACGTCTACACAATCAACCCCAGTGGTGCGGAACAGCCGTTTCCGTTGAGCATGCCTTGTTCGCGCTTGCTGTTCGTACCAGTCCCGGAAACGTTTGCCTGACGAATCCACAACCACGGATTCCCCTGTCTCCGGATCCTCCAGAGCCAGCAAACCGGCTCCCTTCAGTGTGACCTCGCGCGGGTCCGTAAGCGTGATCGCAATGACATCCTGCTTTCGCCGGGCAGCCTTCAGCGCTTTCTCAAAACCCGCCGCCTGGAAATCACTTATCAGGAAGACCACCCCGCGACGCGTCATGATGCGGTTCAGAAAATCCAGCGCCCCGGCGATGTCGGTGCCGCGTCCCTTGTCAGCCCCGTACGTGCGGAATGCCCACCACGAAACCACGCCCACGCCGGCGGCACCCAGAATGGAAATTACCGCCTCCGCAAGCCACTGGTAGGTCGTCTCGGGGATACCAATCGCCGAAATCATCGAAGCAGCGGCTGCGAGAATCGCCAGACTTGCGAGGCCACCCATTACTGGGTGCGGCCGACTGCGGAAAGGTCGCGGCTCACTGGTTTCCGTTCGGGAAAACTGCGCAAGAAGCTCTCGTATCACCCGCAGAACATGCTTTCGTCCCTTTTTGGGCGGAACAAACTTCTCGACTCTGTCAGTGAATACTATGAGACCCACCCTGTCGTTGTTCTTGGTGGCGCTGAACGCGAGAAGGGCGCACAACTCCACAGCGATCTGGTTCTTCGTCTGCTCTACCGATCCAAAATCACCCGACGACGATGCATCCACCATCAGCATCACCGTCAGCTCTCGCTCCTCATCGAATATCTTCACAAAAGGACGACGCATGCGCGCCGTCACATTCCAGTCAATCCTGCGGACGTCATCGCCGGGCTGATACTCCCGCACCTCGGCAAATTCCATCCCTTGCCCTTTTAGCGCGGAATGGTATTCGCCGCTCAGAAGGGTGTTAACCACCTGACGTGTCTGGATTTCGATCCGGCGGACCTTTTTCAGGATTTCCTTCTGGATCATGGCACTTCAACGGAATCGAAGACCTTGCTGACGATCGCTTCCGCGGTCACTTCCTCCGCCTCTGCTTCGTAGGTAGGAATGACACGGTGCCGGAGAACATCCATCCCGATGGCTTTGACGTCCTCCGGGGTAACATATCCCCGTTGACAAAGAAATGCGTGAGCCTTCGACGCGAGAGCGAGCCATATGGTTGCGCGCGGAGAAGCACCATAATCGACAAAATCGGTGTAATCCGCCAGGCCGTATTCTGCCGGTTTTCGGGTCGCGCACACGATCTCGACTATGTAATTCTTGATTTTCTCGTCCATATAAATGCGACGAACCAGTTGACGGGCGCGGATGATGTCCGCCGGTTCGACAACTTCATTCACGTGCGGAACATCGCCTTCGGTCATTCTGTCGAGTATTTGACGTTCTTCTGCCTTGGAGGGGTAGGTTACCACCACTTTCAGCATGAACCGGTCAATTTGTGCCTCAGGCAGGGGGTATGTTCCTTCCTGCTCAATCGGGTTCTGCGTGGCGAGAACCAGGAAAGGATCCTCAAGGGCGAATGTCTGGTCGCCGATGGTCACCTGGTGTTCCTGCATCGCCTCCAGCATGGCACTCTGAACTTTCGCGGGTGCGCGGTTCACTTCATCCGCAAGCACGATATTCGCGAAAATCGGTCCTTTCTTCACCGTGAACGTCGACTTCTTCTGCTCATAGACAGGTGTTCCTACCACGTCGGCGGGCAAAAGGTCGGGCGTAAACTGAATCCTCTGAAACTTCGCATGTATCGTCCGGGCCAGGCTGCTTACCGCCAGCGTTTTGGCCAGCCCGGGAACGCCCTCCAGCAAAATATGCCCGTCGCAAAGCAGTCCGATCAGCATCCGCTCAACCATGGTGCGCTGGCCGACAATCACTTTGCCGATTTCGGACACGATGCGTTCTACGAACTCACTTTCGCGTTCGATTTCCGCATGAATCTCCTGAATGTGGCTATCGAGAGGCATCCTTGCGTTCCCTTTTCCCGATCTGGCTCTCGCTCACCAAATTCCTCACAAAGAGCTCCGTCACGTCCATGTCCGCATCCAAATCATCCGTCGCTGGAGCATACAGGATGGCGTCGATGCGGCTCAACAAATCGCGAAGCCGTTCTGCGGAACTCTCCTCGGAAACAAGTCGGCCCGCAAACGGGACGAGATCCCGCGCACTAAGCGCCGCCGTCGGGACACCCGTTCGTTCGCCCGTGAGTTGCTTCAGGAGAGAAAGAACGGCACCGTAAAACGCTTTTTGATTTCCTTCCCTTCGGGCAGAAGCGATCTCTGACAGGGCCGCCGCGAAGGGATCCTTCTGGCCTCTCAACGATGCGGTTTCCCGCACGGTTTTCTTCTTCCAGCGGCGCCATCCCGCATATCCGGCCAGACCCGCGAGGACAACGAGGCCTCCGACATCTTCCCACGAAAAGCGCCACCGCGTGTGCACGGGACTTCCGACGCGCAACTGCAACGGTTGGGTTACCAGATCGCCCGACGCACCTTCAGGCGTCGTGAATTGCACACGCACCGCACCGACGGCCGCGTTTCCTTCAGATTCCGGCTGCAGAACGTAGGAGAATTCCTGCGCAGAGTGTTCCCCTTTCTCATCCGCCCAGGAGCGCGTTCCACGTTTACTACCAATCACGATCAGGTTGTGGACACGCGGTGCCTGCGGTATTACGAGTGCGAATCTGTCCGAAGGCCCCTCCCATTCCGCTTTTACCACCAGCGTGGCAGTTTCGTCAAGCGCGACGGTACCCCGGTCGAGTTGCGCCTCGATGCGTATGTCATCCGCTGGCCATGCGTCTCCGACGGCGAGAAGAAGCACTACGCACAGCGAGAACAATGGTACACGCAACATACCCCGGTGCGGTACAACACCAGGGTAACTCACCTGGGCCGGGTCGACGCGCGTGCTGTTGATGAGTCCGAGATGAAGCTCTGATCCCACGCTTCCGGTTCTTTCCCGATGTTCAGGAAAAGCCATTTGGCTGACCCGCCTTTTACGAACTCGTGGTCCGGGTATTCCGCCATAAGAATCTGCATGCACTGCTTGGCGTGGCCGTATTTCTTCACGTTTTCGTACGCCTGCGACGCCAGGATCAGGCTTTTCGGACGCAACCGACTGGTGGGGAAATTCTGGACCAGCGTCATGAAGGTTTCCCCCGCTTCCGCATTCCTCTGCGTCGCGCCGTAGATCATGCCCAGAAGGTAGTACGCGCTGTCCGCATGCTCGTGACCCATATGTCTGGTTGTGAACTCCCGCAACGCTTTCACCCCGTCATCGATGGTTGCGGTGTCGGGCTGCGGTTTGGTCGTCTCAAGAAGGGCCGCGTTGCCCTTTTTCAGCAACGCCTCCGGGCTGCGTCCGCAGGCCATCATCGTTGCCGAGAACAACGCACACGTTGCCAACACGGATACCCGATTCATTTCTCTTTCTCTCCGGGGAAGACCGCATGCGAGAGGAGAAGTGCTTTTTCCTGCACGCGACATGGCCGCGTTACGTCGTCGTTTTCGCCGTGGTTTCTTTTGACGTCGCCGTCGAGGAGGTACTCGAATCACCCCCGTTATCGCGCTTGGACTGTGCCTTGTAACCTTCGCTGCGGTAATCCGTAATGTAGAAACCCGATCCCTTGAAGATGAGGCCGCCGCCTGCAGAGATCAGTCGCCGAACTTTCCCCTTGCAGATTTCGCACTCGGACAAAGGATCGGCTTTAATAGATTGAAATCGCTCAAATCTGTGACCGCAGGATTCACACTGATATTCGTAGGTAGGCATATCGAGCTCAATTCCCTTTCTAATTAACCATTTCGGGCCGATTGCCGGAGATGCCCTTCCTTCACATCATACCCGCAACGCTGTGTAAGCGACACGGAAAATCGAGAGGGTCAAAAGGGCAAAATACATGCCCGATGACCCACAAGTGAGACAGTTACGCCAAAAAGACAGAGTTACGCCATAGTTGCAGAGGCGGGCACGCCCGTTGTTCGCCGCCTACGCCGTGGCGCTCTTTTTTGTCTTGTTGACCGCAAAAGCGCCCCGTTTCCTCGCCGTCTCGGCCGCCCGGCTCTGCTGCCGGTTCTGCCACTCGAACACCAGCGCGCCAGCGATGTAGATGGACGAATATGTACCGGTGAGAACCCCGATGAACAGAACGAGGGCGAAGTCTTTCAGGGTCTGTCCGGCAAAAATGAGCAGCGCAACGACGGCCAGAAGAGTGGTGCCACTCGTTATGATGGTCCGTGTAAGTGTTTCGTTGATCGATTTGTCCAGTATCTCGCCGAATGTCAGCCTTCTGCCGTGTATTCGCAGGCCTTCACGAATGCGGTCAAATACCACAATCGTATCGTTCAGGGAGTATCCTACCATCGTCAGGACTGCCGCTACCACTGACAGCGTGACTTCGTGCCGGATCAGCGCAAAAATGCCAAGCGCGAGAAGAACGTCGTGAAACAGCGACGCTGTCGTCGTGACTGCGTAGATCCACTCGAAACGGAAAGACAGGTAGATGAGGATCCCGATCAGAGAGAACAGCACCGCGTAGATGGCCGAGCTCTTCAGCTCGGACCCCACCTTCGGGCCAACGGATTCCGCGTTCAGCACCCAATCCCCTTTTGTGTTTGCGGGAAAGGCGGTAGAAAGTCGAATCCGCAACGCGCTGTCTACTGCAGCCGCTTCGATGTTGGAAATCTGCTTCACTGTTATGAGAAGATCCGTTGCCTCGTCAACGGTTTTTATTTCGCTCTGTGAGAGATCCAGCACGCGGTTGCCAACGGGAACCCGTCGGAGAGCAGTTCTGACGTCGCCGGGTTTGACGGGTGGCACGAAGCGAACGGCGAGACGAGTACCTCCCGTGAAATCCACTCCCCAGTTGAAGCCGACGGTCAGAATGCTGGCGACACTGACAACCAGAACAATACCGGAGCCAATGAACCACGGTTTTCGCCATTTCAGGAACTGGAAGTGAGGATTCCTCAGGAAGGGTATTCCCAGTGAAATGGTACGGAGCCTTCCGAAATACGCATACAGATCGTAGAACAGACGGGTGATGAACAGGGCGGCGAAGACGGTACCTCCGATACCGATCGCAAGAACGAGCGCGAAGCCGCGAACAGGACCGGTTCCGAACTGGTACAGCACAATCGCACTGATAAGGGTCGTGATGTTGGAATCCCAGATGGCGCTCGAAGCATTTTTGAAGCCGGATTCGATTGTCGCGCGCGGTGATTTCCCGCTGTTGCTCTCTTCGCGCATACGCTCAAAAATCAGGACGTTCGAGTCGACCGCCATTCCCAGCGTCAAGATCAGTCCAGCGACCCCGGGCAGAGTCAGCGTTCCATGCAACGCCGCAAGGCTTGCCATGACCAGGCAGAGGTTCAGTGTCTGGCTGACCACCGCCATCGCCCCGCCCAGGCGATAGTACAACACCATGAAGGCAATGATCGCGATACCCGCGATCATCGACGCTCTTAGGCTTGATTCGATGGAATCCGTTCCAAGCGAAGGTCCAACATAGCGCTGTTCCTGGACCTGAACCTCGGCGGGCAATGCTCCCGACCGAATCGCAATAGCGAGACTCCGCGCCTCCTCCTTGTCCGCCATGCCGGTGATGATGGATCGCCCGTCGGTGATGTGCGCCTGAATGGTTGGCGCTGAATACACCACATTGTCCAGAATGATTGCCATGCGTTCGCCACGATTGCGCCGGGTGAGCGCTGAGAACAGGCGAACCGAATCCTCTTTTACCTCGAAATTGATGACGGGACGTCCCGCCTGTTCAATGTCGAGATTGGACCCCTGGGAGACCTGCGCATCCTTCACGCTGGCGCCGGTCATCTCGGCGTTGGAAGAGACGTAGTAAAGCGGGGTTACGTACTGCCCGTTGATCAATTCTTCCTTGCCGAACAGAAACTCCCCCGCCGAGGGAATAAGGCCGGGGTTCTTTTCGGCAATCAATGACAATACTGCTTCGACTTTCGGCTTGTTCACCGTGGACACGTAGTAGTCGTTGCCCGGCCCGACATTCAGCAAGCCGCTGAACGATGTGAGTCCTTTGAGCGGATTCTCGCGTGCAGAGTCGGCTCGTGCCACGCCTGTCTGGGCGGTCTGTGGCTGCCGGGCACCGCCGAACAACTCGCCTTGCGATGCGGGAGTTGAATCCGTAGCCGCGCGAGATGCCGGTGTTGCGGCAGCGGCGGCAGAGGAATCAACGGAAGCTGTGGTGTCGATTACTACCCCGGAAAGCAGTTGGGGCAAAACTGCGTCGATACGTTTCACAACCTCGTCGCGTTCTGATACGGGCCTCAGGAGGTTGAACTTGAGAAGCGCGGTACGTCCCACAAGGCGCATCGCGGCTTCAATGTTGTCCAGACCGGGCAATTCGACTATGATCCGCCGCTCACCGATTTTCTGAACGTTCGCTTCAGAAACGCCGTATTGATTTACGCGCTGTTCGATGACGCGCCTCGCTCCTTCCACGGCGTCTGCAAGCGCCCCTCCGGTCATCGTGCGTGCCGGGTCCACCTCGAGTACGAGAAAAACACCTCCCTGCAGGTCGAGGCCCCGTTTGATCGCGCGCATCTGCAAATCATCGAACTTCGCCTTGTCGGTCAACTGCAGAGCCTGGCGCTGTTGCACCGTCAGCGGCCAGAACACGAACGTCGGGTAAAGCTGGTAGACAGCCCAGCCAATTATCACCAGCAACAGGGCAATTCTGATCTGCAACCCACGTGGCATGCGTGGCAACTCCTTACTTGTCAGACAAGGAATTCAGGCGCGCCTCATTCCGGGCCTCGGCAAGCAGCGTGCGCATTTCGGCGACGGCCTGCCTGAGACCTACGTACAACGCGCGAGCGATAATGGAATGACCGATATTGAGTTCGACGATCTGCGGAATTGACGCAACACGTGACACGTTCTGGTATGTCAGGCCGTGGCCCGCGTGGACTTCCAGACCAAGATCACATCCCAGAACGGCGGCAGCTTCCAGCCGGTGGAGTTGTGTGGCCTGTTCCGCATCCCGGGAGTTGGCGTATTCGCCTGTATGAAGCTCAATCGCTTCCGCACCCAGTTCCGCAGCAATTCGAACTTGCGCAGGGTCCGGATCGATAAACAATGACACCGCAATACCTGCCGCATGGAGCCGTTCCATGGCGCGCGCAACCCGTTCGCGGTTGCCGACGACGTCCAGCCCACCTTCAGTCGTGACTTCAACGCGCTTTTCCGGTACCAGGCACGCGACATTCGGGTGAATTCGGAGTGCGATACCCAGCATTTCCTCGGTCACGCCCATTTCCTGATTGATCGGAAGCTGCGTCACGCGGCGCATGAGTTCGAGGTCATCATCCTGAATATGCCGCCGGTCCTCACGGAGGTGAATCGTTATTTGGTCGGCTCCGCCGAGTTCGGCCAGCAGAGCTGCCTGCACCGGACTCGGTTCTGTCGTTTTCCGCGCCTGACGGACGGTGGCGACGTGATCGAGATTGACTCCAAGACGGACAGGAAGTATTCTGCCCATTTCCCTGCTCCAGTAACGCGGTGCGGTAAGGGTATTCGTCGTGCGTAAGAAGTAGAAAATACCACTCATGCGCCGATAAACCAAACGCGGACAAACTGCCCGCCCCACCTACTGAGCGTTTTCCGATTCTGCAGCTTCTCTGCGACGTTTTTTGCGACGGTGCACAAGTGCGGATACGCCGATGCTGACCTCGAAGAGGGCCACAAGAGGGACTGCCATCGCAATCTGACTGAACGGGTCCGGGGAAGGCGTCAGCACGGCGGAGACGACGAAAATGAGGACGATGGCGTATTTCCGCGATCGGCGCAGACCTGCCGGCGTCGCGATCCCTACGACGGACAGAATGTATACGGCCACCGGCATTTCGAACACGACGCCGAAGGCACCCATGAATCCCAACAGAAATCCCATGTATTCACGAATATTCCAGAAATTCTCGACGCCCTGATAACCGGCTTCGACGAGGACCCTGAACAAAAAAGGCATGATCGTATAGGAGAGGGATGCGCCAATCACAAAGAGCAGAAACGTGCTTATCAGAACCCAGGGTACCGCCCTGCGCTCGTGTGGATACAGACCGGGCGCAACGAAGGACCACGCCTGGTACACTATCACCGGCAGACCTACAAGAAGCCCCGCAATGATGGCAATGTACAGGCGAACCATGACCATGCTCAGGGGGGAGAGATTGACGAGGCGAACGGTCCCTTGGAGTTTATCAAGCGGGAGGAGCAGGAGCGCGAGAATGCGATCAGAAAAGAACAGCGAAACGATTCCGCCGATGAGAAGCGCAAGGATGGACTTGACGATGCGCCACCGCAACTCCTCGAGGTGGTCCCAGAAGCTCAGGAGCGGTGCGTCGTCCTTCATCTTGGGGAGAACCTATTCAGAATCGCGGGCACAGCGAAACCCGATAATGTCACTCCGGAAAGATGGGTCAAAACCAGTGCGCGTCGTCGCTTTCACACGCCCCGGTGGATCGAACCATGAACCTCCCCGTATCACCCGCTGTCGAAAGAGACTATCTGAAACCACCTCCGCGAATCCGGTCGGTGAAGCTTCCCTGTACGCTGCCGGTATGTACCAATCCGCTGTCCATTCCCACACATTTCCCACGAGATCCTCGGCGCCCCAGCATGATGTGCCGTTCCCAAAACTGCCCGCCGGAGCCAGCCCCGGGAATCCGTCGCTCTCGCCGCCCGTGTTTGCCGCGTGCTTCCCGTCCGTGGCGAGAGAATCATTCCCCCACGGATAGAGCATCGCCGTGGAACAACGCGCGGCGATTTCCCACTCCGCTTCCGTCGGAAGTCTGCAGCCCCGCCAGCGCGCGTACGCATCGGCGTCCTGCCACGAAACATACGTCACCGGCAAATCGGCTTCCCGCTCGTCGAATGGCAGACGATCCGTGGAACCCAGAATCGTGCTGTCGGGAAGCCAGCGTGGTGGTGCCGGGGACCCGGTCTCGCGCACAAATTGTAAATACGCGCGGTTGGTCACCTCGAACTTGTCGATCATGAACGCACGGACTCGCACTTTGTGTGCGGGACGTTCGTTTTCCGGGCCGTCGTCAGTGCCGATTATGTATTCCCCCGCAGGAATCCGAACCATAGGTGGCTGCTGCGGACCGCGCGGCCGCTCGACCCGTTTCGGAGCACACCCGACCATGGTCACGAGAACCACTGCGAGAACACCACGGAGCGCGTATCGCTTCATGTCTGCACAGCCTCCACCCTGTTCGTCTGAACCGAACGATACGCCGCTTCGATCACCGCGAGGTTGTGGATACCATCCTCGCCCGTTGCAAGCGGAGCGACGTTTCCGGAAAGGCATTCCGCGAAGTGCTCGATTTGCAGTTGGTAATAATTCTCAAAAGGCACCGGTTCATTCACCACACCCTGGGGACCTGCGACCCTGAGGAATGGCTTTTCTCCTCCCGGCGGCGGCGTCGACACGAGCGCGCTGGCCTCCGTTCCATTCACCTCGAGCGTCTGATCGCCGCCCTTCGCGCAAAAACTGTGCTCCACCACGGCAATCGCTCCCGACCTCGCTCGCAGCAACAGCGACACCGTGTCTTCCACCCGCCAGTTTGTCGCTCGATTAGCCGCAAACCCTACCGCCGACTCCATGGGCCCCAGAAGGAAAGTGAGTATGTCTATGGTGTGTGCTCCGAGGTCCATCAGTGGCCCGCCACCACTCTGTTCCGGTATCAATCGCCAGGCGTCGTCAGCAAGCGGGAGCGCTTTGAAAATCGTGGCTCTGGCCTCAAGCACCGTTCCGAAGCGTCCGTCCCGGATTTCCCTTCGGAGGCGCTGATACACAGAACCGAACCTCATGAGGAAGCACACCTGCAGATGGACTCCGTTCGCCGCGCAGGCCTCGGTCATGCGCCGACATTCGAGCGCGGACATACCCATCGGCTTATCGCACAGAACGTGCTTCCCTGCCTGAGCAGCGGCAATCACCTGTTCGGCATGCAGGTACACGGGCGTGGCAATGTGGACTGCATCCACCTCCGGGTCGGTAAGGAGTTCGCGCCAGTCCGTGTATGCGCGCGGCACGGAGAACTCCTTCGCCAGAGCGTCCGCTCTCTCCCTATCCCGCACCATCAGCGCGACAAGTTCGGCATTTTTTGCCTGTCGGATTGCGGGCATGCTTCTTCGTCGGGCAACGCCCCCCGCTCCGATCACTCCCCACCGAACATTCATGCGTTCTTCCTCCGCTCCGGGCGTGATTCAAACGCTTCGAACCCCATAAGCACTTTGAATGTAGAACTTCCTGTGTGGCTTCACAACCGGCGCGCCGTTGATCCCGCTTGGGCGCCCGGTTGAGACCCGGTATATTGGTTTCTACGCACAGCCAATCATTCTCGTATCAGTGGAGCCATCTTCCGCGGAGGTTCATCATGCGCGAACTCGTCGAAACAAGCAAAGCGCCGCGACCCATCGCACCGTATTGCCAGGCCGTGAAGGCGAACGGTTTCGTGTTCGTCTCTGGACAGGGTCCGTTGGACCCGGCCACCGGGCAGATCGTTCAGGGCACCATCGAAGAACAGACGCGGCTCACGATCGAAACCATCAAGGCGATCCTTGAAGCGGCGGGAACGAGTCTGGAAAACGTGGTGAAGGTAGGTGTTTTCCTTCAGGATATGAAGGATTTCCGGGCAATGAATCGCATTTACGGGGAGTATTTCGGAGAAATCAAGCCAGCACGTACGACTGTTCACGCCGAAGCGCCCGTTGATATTAAAATCGAAATGGATTGCATAGCAGTGATGCCGTGAGTAGGTGCCGGCTGACATTAGTGACTCTTCTTCAGAAAGAAAGGGGTGGTCCCAGAACCACCCCTTTCCACGCAGGACTCTGCGGCGATATCTGCGTCACGACCTCTTCTGGGTAAACTCCTCCACTCTGTGCCGGACTATCTCCCCTGCAATCATGTAAATCACGTCCTCCGCGATATTCGTCGCATGGTCCGCGATGCGTTCGAGGTGCCGTGAGACACTCAGAAGATGAAGCAGACACACCATTTGTTCGGGGTTATTCCGAATACCGTCCTGAATCTGGTAATACATCTCTCTGTTAATCTGATCGACTTCGTCATCCGCAGCGCACACCGAATGCGCGAGTTCCGTGTCGCCATTTATGAGCGCATCCAGGCTCCGCGCGAGCATCGTTTTTGCTTTTGAGGCCATGCCTACGAAATCGAACGGGATGTCCACCCGTTCCTGTGTGGCGAGAAATGCTGCCCGCTCTGCGATGTTGACTGCAAGATCACCGATCCGCTCCAGATCGTTGTTAATCTTGAGAACGGCGACAATGAATCGCAGATCGATTGCGACGGGTTGGTGCAGCGCGAGCACCTTGAGGCAATCTTCCTCGATGTCGATCTCCATCTTGTCGATTTCGGGGTCCGACTCGATCACTTCGCGGGCAGCCGCGGCGTTGCGCTCGGAAATGGCTGTCACGGCCTTCTGAACACTCTCTTCCACAAAGGCTCCGAGCGCAAGCAGCTTCTTTTTCAGGTTCTCTATCTCGCGTTGGAGGTGCCCGGACATCCCTTTGCTCCTTCCCAGGCTGGGATTCTGGTCGATTTCAACCGAACCTGCCTGTGATATAATCTTCGGTCTGCTTCTTCTTCGGCATGGTGAATATCTGCTGCGTTTCACCGAACTCCACGAGGTGCCCCTCGTAGAAGAACGCAGTGAAGTCCGAAACGCGCGCTGCCTGCTGCATGTTGTGTGTGACAATCACGATCGTATAGTCCTCGCGCAATTCTCCTATCAGATCCTCGATTCTCGCCGTGGATCGGGGATCGAGCGCCGATGCGGGCTCGTCCATCAACAGGATTTCCGGTCCAACCGCAAGTGCGCGAGCGATGCACAGCCGTTGTTGCTGTCCTCCAGAGAGCGAAAGCGCATTCTGATCCAGTCGATCCTTCACCTCTGCCCAGAGACCCGCCCGTTGGAGGCTCTGCTCTGCGATCTCACGAAGTCGGGCACTGTTCTTTTCGCCGTGGATTCGCGGCCCGTACACCACATTTTCGAAGATGGACTTGGGAAAGGGATTGGACTTCTGGAACACCATACCGACGCTTCTTCGAAGTGCCACCACGTCGGTCCCGTTCGAGTAAATGTCGTGTCCGTCAATGAGAACGCGGCCCTGAACCCGGGTCCCCGGGATAATGTCGTTCATGCGATTCAACGTCCGAAGGAACGTTGACTTCCCGCACCCGGAAGGACCTATGAACGCGGTCACCTTCCGGGGTGCCATCTCGACGCAGACATCAAAAAGCGCCTGCACCGAACCGTAATGAAAGTCGAGGTGTTCCACGACGATTTTTGCATCAGAGGTTCGTTCACCCGTCTCTACCATCGGTACTTCTTCCTGAAACGGCCTCTCAAAAGAATCGCCGCCATGTTGATGCCGAGAACCAGTACCAACAGCACCAGCGCAGTGCCATACTGCATCCCTCGAACTTTGGCGGCTTCCGGGTGTTGAGTTGCGAGAATGTAGAGGTGGTACGGTAATGCCATGACCTGGTCAAACGGCGACTGGGGAAGATTCGGCAAAAAGAAGGCCGCCGCAGTAAGAAGAATCGGCGCGGTTTCTCCCGCCGCCCGCCCGATACCGAGGATTGATCCGGTCATGATTCCAGATACGGAATACGGAAGAACCGATCTCCAGATAGTCTGCCATCTCGTTGCGCCGAGGGCGAGGCTGGCTTCCCGGAGTTCCCGTGGGACTGCCTGCAAGGCCTCTTCGCTTGCGACGATGATCGTCGGGAGAATCATGCACGCAAGGGTCAAGCTTCCCGCAAGAACGGAAGCTCCGAATTTCAGGAAAATGACGAACAGGCCGAGGCCGAAGAGACCGAACACAACGGATGGAACGCCGGCAAGAGTGATTATCGCGAACCGTACCCACCGTGTGAACAGCCCTTGTTTCGCGTATTCGGAAAGGTAGACCGCGCTGGCAATTCCAAGTGGCAAAGCCGCGGCAATGGCACCGGTGACGAGATATACCGTCCCAACGATGGCCGGAAAGATCCCGCCTTCAGCGCCGCTCCGTCTGGGCGAATCGAGAAGGAACGAGAGACTGATGGAAGGGAGTCCCTTCCAGAGTATGTCCAGAACAATGATGCCTACCGACGAAACGAGCAGGTAGAAGATGATCCGCATCGCCCAGATCGCGAGAAAGCCATTGGAACGTTGTTTCATTGCCGCACACTGTACCGTTTGAGTACCCGTTGAGCAACGATGTTCAACAGGAACGTGGCCACAAGAAGGATTATCCCGACCCAGAACAACGCGCGGTAATGATCACTTCCGAACGGTACCTCGCCCATTTCCGCGGCAATCGTTGCGGTCATCGTGCGTACCGATTCGAACGGTTTGAACGTGGTCTGCGCGGCGTTTCCGGTAACCATCATCACAGCCATCGTCTCGCCAATGACACGGCCCATTCCCAGCATCACCGCGGCAACAATTCCCGGCAGCGCGGCGGGAACGGTGATTCGCCAGATCGTCTGAATCTGGTTCCCCCCTAACGCCAGCGAGGCCTGTTTGTACGAGGCCGGGACGCTGCGCAACGCGTCTTCAGAAACCGACATGATCGTAGGAATTGCCATGAGCCCGAGCAGAAGCCCTCCGGTGAACGCGTTCAGGCCCGTTTCCAGACCAAATGCTGCCTTTACGAACGGAGCCAGCACCACGAGACCGAAGAAACCGATCACCACGGACGGAATTCCTGCGAGCAATTCGATGAAGGGTTTGAGCGTTTCCGTTTCTGCCGGTCTGGCCACTTCGGAGAGATACACTGCGCCGATGACGCCGAAAGGAACTGCCACGACCGTCGCGATGGCGGTTACCAGTATGGAACCGGTGACCAACGGATAGATGCCGAACTGCTCTTTCTGGAACGACACCGGTATCCAGCGATCACCCATGAGCGAGGAAAGACCCGGATGCTGCACAAATGGTGCGGCTTCCCGGAAAAGGAAGAGGAAGATCAGCCCCACGAGAATGATGCTTGTGGAAGCGGCAACCACGAGTGTCACCTCGACACAGCGCTCCGTCCATTTTGTCCGCGGGCGTGGCATCACGATTTCCTGAGCGACAAACCGGTTGGTTTCGATGTCACTGGACGGGAACGTATCCTGTTTCCCTGACGATTCTTTGTCCATCCGGTCCCAGGCAGAAATCAACGAACTGCTTGACCGCTCCCGTGGGGTCACCATCTGTGTAGAAGAACAACGGACGCGCGATGGAGTACTCACCCGAGTGCACAGCCGCCTCAGTCGGCATCACCGCCAGACCGGCCTCGGTCGCCTTCACCCCGAGGATCTTCACCTGTGGACCCGCCTCATGGGCATACCCGATGCCGACATACCCGATAGACCAGCGGTCAAGAACTACAGACTGGATGATCGCTGACGTCGCCGGCATCAACCGCACCGTTTGCGCGAAATCTTCCTTGTTCAGGACATGTTCCTGAAAAAACACGTACGTGCCGGAACTCGATTCACGGGAGAGTGCAGTAATCGGCTCGTTCGGGCCGCCAACCTGACTCCATCTTGTGTACACCCCCGTGTAAATCTTGCGGAGTTGGTCAAGGGAAAGCTCTTGAACCGGATTCCTGGGATTCACCACGATCGCGATTCCGTCGCGGGCCACCATGGTTTCCACCGGAGTGATCCCCTTCTGCTCTGCCTGCGCTCTTTCCGTGTCCTTGATATCCCGGCTTGAGGCGCAGATGTCCGTGGTCCCGTTAATGAGCGCGGCTATCCCCGTGCCCGAACCGCCACCGGTAGTGGATATCTCCACATCCCGGTGATTCTTCATGAACGCCTCTGCCCACATGCTTACCAAATGGACCATCGTATCCGACCCCTTCACCGTCACGACGGTCACCTCGTTTCCTTTCTTCCCCGAACATGCTGCCAGCATTCCGAGGAGACCAATCGAGATTGCGGTGAGGGTTCGTGTGGTAACGTTTCTCATGTTTCACCTCCATTTCGGGAGTTGTGTTCAGAATGAAGGTCGGCCGCTCCGGTGAGGATTCCGTTTGAACCGGGTTAAGGATTTGTTAGCGGGATTGTAATGGATGATGCTGTGGGCACCGGAGCAAAGGGCGGAGGTGGGTCGCGGTGAACCCACCTCCATTCCTGGCGTTGCCCGGATCCGTGCAATTCGTTCTTTGATAGAAATGCACGACGAGCAAAACGCCTACCGGGCGGGAACGTACCCCGTTTCCCGGACTATCCTCTGGCCTTCCGCGCTCAGGCAGAAATCCACGAACCGTTTGGCAGCTCCGGTCGGAGCCCCGTTCGTGTAGAAGAAGAGGGGCCGCGCGATGGAATACTCCCCCGACCTTACGGTCGCTTCGCTGGGCGTCACCGCAGGGCCGGATTCGGTAGCCTTGATTTTCAACACTTTGACGCGCCGGCCCGCATCATGCGCGTACCCGATGCCGACGTACCCTATTGCGCCACGATCAGTCGAAACGGATTGAATAATGGCGGAAGTTGCGGGCATCAGCCGAACCGACTGCGCGTAATCTTGGTGTTCGAGGATGTGCTCCTGGAAAAAGATGTAGGTACCTGAGCTCGATTCGCGCGAGAGGGCCAGTATTGGTCTGTTCGGTCCCCCAACCTGATTCCATTGCGTGTACACCGCGGTGTAAATCTTCTTCAATTGATCGTGCGAAAGTGTGCTCACGCTGTTGGAGGGGTGCACCACGATTGCGATGCCATCGCGTGCAACCACCGTTCCAAATGCGGATCGTCCATTTTGCTGTGCCCGTGCGCGCTCGGAATCCTTGATGTTCCTGCTTGCGGCACAGATGTCCGCCGTCCCGTTGATCAGTGCGGCTATCCCGGTGCCGGATCCTCCGCCGGTGACAGATATCTCCACGTCGGGATTCGTCCGCATGAACGCCTCCGCCCAAGTGCTTACCAGATGGACCATCGTATCCGAACCTTTGATCGTCAACGACGTTCTCGATCCGGCGGACGCGTATGAGGGTCTTCCGTTCAGTGCCAGAGCGATGAACGCACAGGACACCAATATCAGCCTGTATGACGTAATCATCGTGTTCCCTTTGTTCGAAGTTTAGAAGCATGCGTGGAGCGTGTCATTTGACCGCCACGGAAACCAGATTCGTGTCTACCGGAAACTCGCCGGAGACGCGCGTCAAAAGTCGAACTGTGCCCGGAGCTGGAACGCGCTCATGGCGCCGGCTCCTTTCGGGCGCGCAATCACGTAGCCCGCTTTGACGGAAGTGTTGGGATTGAGGAACCAGTCGAGACCGAGTGTGCCGTCCGTAATCGTTCCGCCTTTGATACCCGAGTCATCCAGGTCGAGATAAGAGACGCGCGCTGCAACCGCCAACGCACCCCACTCGCTTTTTCTCGGGTCGAAATTGCGCGCGGGAACTACGCGATCGGCGACACCCTGTCCGGGTTTGTACGGCCTGTGATCGTTCGTCAGGAACCATCCCGCGTAGGCGTATCCACCGGTGAACGTCGCGCTGCCGCCGCCGGTTCTGGTCACACGGCTTCCGATCCCTTCCGCCTGCGCGAAGAAGCGCCCCTGTGAAACGAGTGTTTCCACCCCGAACAGATTGACCCTCTTCGCCGCGATGCTTGGGGTGCTGACGAAATTCGGCGCAAGATTGACTTCGGGTTTGCGGCTGTACCTCACAACGCCCCCGTTGGGATTTCTGCTGCTGCCCGAGAACCCGAGGTGAATGACTCGTTTCTGTTCTTTCGAATAGACCGGCGCAAATACGACACGCCCCGTGAAGGCGTACTTTCCATCGCCACTGTTTTTGCCGTAATTGTCCGAATCACGGAAGACACCGGCAGCCCAGCCCGTACGCCCTGAGAAAAACGTGCCGCCAAGAAGAAGTCCGGCGTTATACGCCGGTGTGAAGACGCCTGCCAGCCCATATTCGTGGAACACCAGATAATTGCTGCTCGTGATTTCCTCGAGGCTGAATGGCTCCTGCATGTGGCCCAGACGAAGCGTTGACAGCCCCGGCACACCGCGAAGGCCGATGTAGACTTCTCGGAAACTTGCGTCGCCGCCGCCGAAATCGAACTCGGCCCGCCACTCGGTCGTGCCGTACGCGATTCCGTCGACATGAATCCGGGCGCGGCGGAATTCGGTACCATCCTGCAGGTCACCAAACCGCCTGGTCAGCGAGTCAGATTGGGAAGTGAAGAAGGTCCAGTCCTGGTGGATGCGTCCGCCGACACGGATACGGAACTCCTTGTCCGCCGTCTGCAGTACCAGTCCCTTATCCCACGAGGGCGCGAGGGCTCCACCGTCAGCCGCTGGCGAGGGGATGGCAGCGGCCAGCAGAACGGCAGCAACGCCTGCCGCACCTACGCTGAGAACCGAACGCGTTCCGCGAAACATACGTGCTCCTTTTTGAGGGGTGAGACTACGGCGAAATCATTTTGCCATTCACCTGCGAATCCTCCGACCCGCAGTACAGAAAGTGCCCGAGTCCATTAAGAGAACGTTTCGTACCGGTGAGTTTTTTGCGAATTTTGAGAACCACCCCATCGATCGCACTTTCGCACGGGTGCGGACGTTTCCGCTCGTGGGACGCATGGTGTGCGATCCGCACCGGTCCGATTGTATTCCCATCCAACCCGAAAAGGGGCCCTGCACCGTGATACCGTATTCATTAACCCAGCCTCAACCCTTTCGTGCCAGACGGCTGTCGAGTTACGACCGCGCCGGAGGGAACAACGACTGGATACCCATCGGCGGCCGGTCTACGTGCGTCATAGGAGACATCCGCGGACCCGGAATCATTTCACATCTGTATTTTACGGTGAACAGCCCTGATCCGCATTACCTCCGTTCTCTCGTCTTGAGATGCTTCTGGGATGACGAACCGTTCCCATCTGTTGAGTGTCCGTTGGGCGATTTCTTCTGTGTGGGGCACGGCGCGGTCGGCACGTTCGAAAACGCTGCCTTCAGTATGGCCGCGAACAAATCGAAAACATACGGACGCTTCGCCCCGATGAATTGCTGGGTACCCATGCCTTTTTCCAAACGCGCGCGCCTTGAAATAACGAATGACTCAGATATCCCTGTAATCGCCTTCTATTTCCACATCGATTACCAGGAGTACGAGCAGTTGCCGGGAACACCATGGTATCTGCACGCGACATGGCGCCGTGAGAACCCCTGCGACGGATGGAAAGGGACCGGTTCCGTAGTCTGGGGGCCCGAGTGGGCTGCACGGCACCAAACCGAAGACGATAGCAACCTGACAGGCAGTGGCAACTACGTCATCCTCGAGACGAAGGGACGCGGAACGTATCTCGGATGCAATCTATCGGTGGACAATCTCTACAAGGGGTGGTGGGGCGAGGGCGACGACATGATTTTCGTCGACGGGGAGGTATGGCCGCCTTCCTTGCACGGCACTGGAACGGAGGAATACTTCGGGCAGGGCTGGGGGATGCAGGACGTCCAGCACCAGTACTACGGGCTATCGTATCACGAGCGTGAGGACTTCAACGACCGCGGCAAAGTAACCGCCTACCGGTTTCACGTTGCCGATCCGATACCTTTCCGCGAGTCGATCCGGGTAACACTCGAGCACGGGCACGCCAACGATCGTTCGGACGACTATGCCTCAACCGCGTACTGGTACCAGGCCGAACCGCACGTGCCGTTCGCCGCTCTGCCAGATGTGGGTGCTCGCCTGCCGAACCCGTGATTTCACCAGACGGTGTACCCGCCGTCGATGAGAATGTTCGCGCCCGTCATGAAACTGGAGGCGTCCGAAGCAAGGTAGAGCGCGAGGGGCCCGAGTTCCTCAGGCCTGCCGCAACGTTTCATCGGCGTGTTCTCGATCCAGACGTCGTTCTCTCGAGGATTCTGCCTTCCCCTCAAGGTCATTTCGGTTTCCATGTACCCGGGGGAGAGCGTGTTGACACGAATACCGTACTGCGCCCATTCACCCGCCAACGACTTTGACAACATGATGACACCGGCTTTGGCGGCGTTGTACGAGCACTGCGGCTGTGGATGATTCGACACCACACCGGACATGGATCCGATGTTGATGATGGAACCCCGTTTCCGCGCAATCATGTGTGGCGCCACGGCACGGCAACATTTGAACACACCCGTCAGATCCACGGCCAGCACGTCTTCCCATTGCGCGTCCGTCATCTCCTCCGCGGACGTGTTGATGACGATTCCGGCGTTGTTCATGAGAACGTCCACCTGTCCGAATTCGGCAATCGTGCGTTCCACCATCGCGTTCACAGATGCCGTGGAACGAACGTCCAGATGGACCGGCACGGCTCGCCCTCCGCCGCTCGCGAGGCTGTTCGCAACTCGTTCCGCATTGGCCAGCAGAACGTCCGCCACAACAACTGCCGCTCCCGCGCCCGCAAACGTCCGGCAGAACACTTCTCCAAGTCCGCGCCCACCTCCGGTGACAATCGCCACACGGCCGTCAAGCTGAAACACTGTGTTCGCTGCAGACATTGTCCCGTTCCTCCCCGATTCACCGTTTCCAGTATTCCGCATACGAGTCCATCGCCCGTACAACAGCTTCGATATTCTCGTACGGTGTGTGAGGGTACACGCCCCAGATCAGATGCAGGCCACCGCGAGGCGATCCGAGAGTTTGGACGCACCGTCCGATGTGCCGTTCGCATTCTTCCGGCGTGCCGAATGGCGTAATGCTCTGCCGGTCGATATCAAGGTCGAGGAATACTCTACCCCACGCCAGTTGGCGGAGGTTCTCCAGGCCGTTCACAAGCTCCTGAGGGTTCAGAATCGAAACGCCGCACTCGATCAGATCGGGAATGATATCCACGATGTATCCATCAGTGTGAAGATGAACACGCACGCCATTCGAGCGCAGATACTGGAATATCCGCATGTAGGAAGGTTTGATGAATGTTCGCCACGCATTCGGAGAAATCGGAAGCCTGTTCTGGAGCCCCAGGTCATCGCCAAACGAGACGAGATCCGCTCCGGCCTCAACGTACCGCTTCGCAACGTCAAACCAGTAACCCTCGACGACGCCTATGAGGTCGAAAAGCCGCTCGTCCCGCGATCCGACATCCTCCATGAACGCATTGAATCCGCGAAGATATGTCAGGCGGAGAAACACGAAGCCGTGGTCAGTGCCGCCCCGCGCCACCTCACCCCTGGCCTTCGCAGCCTTGAACTTTTTTTCAACCTCACTCCAATCCGTGAACTCCGCGGAATTTGGCCCCTTGTACGACGTCAGCGCGTCCCATTCGGCGACAGGATGTCGCATCACAAGCCCATCCAGCGACTCCAGCGGATACAGCCACTCGCAGCCCCACGGATCCGTCCATTTGCTGTACGCGGGCCTGCTTGGCGTGCGCGAGATTCCTACGTGAACGTAACGGGAGAAGCGCTCCATCCAGTCGAGCCGCTCTTTGTACTCATTCCACACCGGATAGGTGATGCCAACGTCGGCGCTGACTGTCCCATCTCCGTCGAGGTCCAGTTCGCGGAAGAATTTTTCCCGTTCCGTCATCTCTTTTCCGCTCCCGATCAAGGGTGTGTTCTTGCACCCGCAGACACAGCGTACATCCCACCGGTGATAGCGATCAAGCCGATGTACTGCACGAAAGAAAGGTTAGACTTGAAGATCAGCGCCGTAGCGAGTTGCGAAAGCAGAAACGCACCCCCGACTGCCAGCCCCATCGCAACATTCACGTTCATCGTCTTGTACAGCTCCATCATGAACCAGATGCTTGATGCGCCAAACACGTTGCCGATAATGAACCAGAGTGTCCGCGACGCATCCGGCAGGCTCCCCTGCTTGAAAGAAAGCGCCGCAACCACCTGCATCGCCCAGAAAATCGCTAACCAGAGCACGTTTGTCATTGTCATCCCGATCCACTGGTACGTTCCACGCCACCGATCAACTTGCGCTACCGATTTTCACCTTCCGCACGCGAAACGTTGGTGTTCCGACGATCGCACCGGAAAAAACCCACGTGAAGTCGTCGCCAACTCCGTCAACGTCGCGCAACAGATCGAACAGATTACCACTGATTGCCACACCCGTCACGGGCTCGGCGAGCTCTCCGCCACGGATCATGAGCCCCTTGCAGGGAATGGAAAAATCGCCGGATACCGGGTTGATCGCCGCATGCAGCCCCTGCATTTCCGCTACATACAGACCGATCGACACGTCGTGCAGCAATGTGTCCGTCACGCGATTCCCGGGCAACAACATGAAATTGGTCGCCCCGGTATGAGGACGCGCGGCATAGCTTCCCCTCTGGGCGTTTCCCGTGGAAACCGTGCCGCCTTTTTTTGCCGTGTAAGAATCGTACAGAAAGCCTTTCAAAACTCCGTCTCTCACCAATTCCGTCCGCGCAGTCGGCACACCCTCTGCGTCCGCAAAACGGGTCGCAAGGCCACCCTCGAGACGCCCGTCGTCCACAACGGAAACGAGGGAAGAGGCCACCTGTGAATCTTCCCGCCCCCGGAACAACGATTTCCCCTTCTGCACTGCGTCCGCATCCAGCATCCTCGATATGTACGCGAGAATATCACTGCCGACTTCCGGCGGAAACACGAGCGGGAGTTCGGCGGACTGAGCGGGTCTGCTCCCCACCATGCGCAACGCACGACGCGCAGCCGTCACGGCGGTCGCCTCGATGTCCAGACCGTCGTATGTGGAGCTTGCCCCTACGTGCCAGCCTGTCTCTATGGAATCCTTATCGCCGGCAATTGCCTCGATCACCGCATACGCGAGGGTAGACCGGGACACTCCCTCCACCCCGCGTGAGTTGACGAGTGTTTCCTCCTCCGCCACGTCGCCATAAATGACCGTGCTCGCGCCTTTGACCCGCGTGTCGAAATCGCGCGCGCATTGCTCGAGGGAAAGCGCTCTGCGCACCTTTTCCTCAAGTGGGGTACGAAGAATCACCTCATCGAAGGTTGAAAGCCCGTCTGCCCAGGGGCTCCCGCCGGAGCATTCCGGCAGCGTGTTCGCTTCGTCGGGTGTATGTTCACCCACGATGGACACGAGCGAATCCAACAGGTGCCGGACGGAACGCGAATCCAGCCGATTGCTCGCGGCGAACCCCATCCTCGCGTCTTTCAGAACCCTGACACCGAATCCGATCTCCTCCTGGGCATTCACTGTCTCCGGTGTCATGTTGACAACACTGATTTCCGTTTTCCGGGCTCGCACAACGGCCACTTCTGCAGCTTGAACCCCTCGCTGCATGGCATAGTGCAGTGTTCGGCGGGCAAACTCCATGTCGTTCATGGCGTGGCTCCCTTCCAGACCTCTCCTTTGCCACCAACGAGCAGCGATCTGACCCTCACCGTCGGCATACCGACGCCCACGGGCACGCTCTGCCCCTTTCCACACCGGCCCGACATCTGCGTGATGACAAGATCATTCCCCACCATGTCGATGTTCTTCAGAACGTCGATCCCGGTACCGCTCAGGGTAGCTCCGCGTACGGGCCGCGTCCGCTTCCCTTTCTCTATGAGCCACGCCACCTGCACGCTCGTGGTGAACCTGCCGGTAATCACGTCAACCTGCCCGCCGGAACCATGAACCTCCGCGTAAAGCCCCGCGTCCGTCTGCGCAATTATGTCCTCCGGATTCATGGAACCTGCGCCGATATACGTGTTTCGCATCCGGGGAATTGGAGGATGACGGTAGTTCTGGCGTCTCCCGTTTCCCGTGGGTTCGCACGCGGATTTCCGCGCTGTGACAAGCGACTGGAGGTAATTTCTGAGCACGCCGCGCTCAATCAGTGTTGTTCTCTGCGAGGCAATTCCCTCGTCGTCGAACGGGAAGCTCCCCGGAAAGCAGGGGATGGTTCCGTCGTCGTACAGCGTGACAAGCTCACTCGCGACCAGTTCACCTTGTTTTCCTGCAAATGCCGATCCTCGCTCCACAAGGTCAGCTTCCATCCCGTGTCCGCACGCCTCGTGAAACAGCACTCCGTTGTCCCCCGGTGCAAACACAACCGGCATCATACCTCTGGGAGCGTCGTCGGCTTCGAGCTGGGTGATCCCGTTCCGGCGGGCCCGCAACGTGATTGACTCGAAACTGTCAATACCCTGGAAATGCTCAGGGCCACCGAAAATCGACCGCCCGGCAGTTCCCACGAAAAGCTGGTTTCCGTCCCCGACGAAAACCCGTGCGGAGAACTCGGTAAGTCCCAGTTCCTTTTCGAGCACGGTGCCTGTCACCGAGGACGCAAGCTGAACGCGGCGCACGGAATCACGGTAGCCGATGGAGACTTGCCTGACTCGCTTCTCTCCACTCCATGCCGTTTCCTCGCCTGAACGAACAATCGCCAGTTTCTGCTGCACATCGAGCATATCCGGAGGAACGGAGAAGGACGATGGCCAGTTGGTTGAGCTCTCAATAAGGATGACGGACGTTTCGCGCGCTGCCTCCGCCTCCGCGGCGTCTGCCACCTGGCGCGCCAGTGCCATCAGGTCTGCAGGTTCTTCAGAAGCGGAGATCCCGTAATAGGTGCGATTGTTTTTCACCACGCGAATGCCCACACCTCCGTCCTGCACAAAGGAGGAGTTGATCTTCCTGTCGTCGCTTTCGACACTCGCGTATGCGGCCTGTTCCGCATATATGTCAGCGAAATCGGCACCCCGGCGTAACGCCGCGCGCAACAGGTCACTCAGGAGACTGGGGTCAAGTTTTTCGGTAGGCATGGGCGGGTTCTTGACGAAAACTGGTGGAACGGGACGCGTCAGTGCTCTCTTCTTCCGAACGGGCACCGGTAGCGAAAAGGGACGCCGCCGGTGTCGATGATTGTGAAGGTTGTCGCGTTCGGTGCAGCCACCCGGTAACCCCGGCTGGACCGAGAACACCATCCGGGCACGGGTTCCGTCTTCGAGCTCGGCATTCAACGGGCTCTGTGGAACGCCGGTGGTTCGACGGCGATATCAAGGATGCGGATATCCGCGATGTCGCCACAGAAGCTCCAGTTTTTCGTGTCATCATTCCCGAGGTAGAGATCCTGCGGACATCGCCCGAGTGGCCCCGCGAACGACTGTTCTCCGGCAGGCTTTCCATCAACGTACAACCGGATTTTCTGTCTGTCCCATGTCATCGCAACGTGGTGCCAGGTGCCCGGCGTAATAGCTATCGTACTGGCGCCTTCTGTCCGACCCTGTTCTGTTTCCAGCCAGTAACCGACGCGGCCATCCCGCAGTACGATAAGCAACCACCCGCCTTTGCCTATGTGTTTCTCAAGTATCCCTTGAACACCGATGTCGACCCGGGGATTTCCGAGGCGCTCCAGCCTGATGGTGGCTTCCATGGTAAACCCGTTCACAAGGTCCAGCTCCGGCGTGTGCGCCACCCTGAGCGCGGCCGTGTCTCCCGGAAAATACCAGGCACCACCCCCTTCGCTCGCACGAACACCTTCCGCCAGTGCGTCGTGTTTTCCCGCGAGATCGGCAAGTTTCTCGGTGACCGGTACCGCGAACGACCAGTGCGCCACTACATGCTGTTTCAATTCGGCATCCATTTCCCTGCACCCGGACATAAGAAACACTCCTGCTGTCAAAATGATTGTCAGTACCGATTGCGCGTTCATCCGCCCTTCCTCCCGACGCGTTTGACGGAATTTGATGATACATGCCGTACCGTGACGGCGCCAAGGCAACGAACTGCGTGCGGTTGATTGACACACCGCACCGGAGCGGCTACCATGATAATGCGGTGAATATACAATTTCAACAGTGCAGCGGGAGAATCAGAGTGGTCAAGAAGGCTGTGATCCAGGCATGCCTGATTTGCGCCGGAGCGTCGCTCATCGGAGTGGGAGTGAACCTCGTTGCACCATGGGGAATCCCGTTTGTGGCGCGGGGGAGGAACCTTCCTCAACTGCCCGACTCGGCGCTGGTCAAAGGGACTGATCCGGCGCCTTCCGATGGTCACGAACTCGTTTCAATAACCCTCCAGCAGGCAAAAACACTTTTCGACCGTGATCAGGCCGTCTTCGTTGATGCCAGGCCTGAGTTTGAATACGCAGAAGGCCACATCCCCGGCGCAATCAACATTCCCTTCGACGAAGTCGAATACTACGGCTCGGCAATCGCGAGCCTTGACAAACACAAACCCCTCGTTGTCTATTGCGCGGGGGAATCGTGCGATCTGAGTATTCATCTGGGCGAATTGCTGGCAAAAAAGGGATTCACCGCAGTGCGCGTCTTTTTCGGCGGTTCGGTCGCGTGGCAGCGCGCCGGTTTTCCATTTGATCGCGGAACTGGAGGATGACTCTGATTTCGAACTCATCGAACTTTGCGGCGCGGTTGCTGGACGCCAGGTACGTATGGGTGTCCAGAATTGTCCTCGCGGTAGTCTTTCTCGTGTACGGCGCGAGCAAGATACCGAACCTCGACGATTTTGCCCACAGCATCGCGAACTACCAGTTGCTTCCGGAAACCCTGGTCAACGCGCTCGCTATCACTCTGCCGTGGATAGAGGTCATTGCGGCGCTTGCGCTTTTGTTCCGCCGGTGGGCACCCGGCGCTGTGGTGGCGGTTGGAGGCATGACTCTGGTTTTCACGGTTGCGATCATAAGCGCTCTTCTGCGAGGCCTGGATATCAATTGTGGGTGCCTTGACACCGGCACAACGGCGGATGCCCGCAACAATCTGTTGCAACACCTCGTGTTCGACCTTTTCCTCCTCGCATTGGCCGCACATGTCTGGTGGTGGGCCCGCAGAAACGAGGCAACCCGATGAAGTTTCTCCCGGCATTTCGCAGATTTCTTGTCGTCGTGCTCTTGCTGTCCCCGGCAACTGGCTATTCGTGGGGATACAAAGCCCATCAGATGATCACCGCCGCCGCAATAGACATTCTGCCTGCCGATATGCAAGTCGTTCTGGCTCCGTACCGTGAGACGCTTGTCGCACAATCTCATGCACCGGACGTGTGGCGCCACGATCCGGACGAGCGACCACGTCACTACGTGGATCTGGAACTCGGCGACCGTTCGGGATACCCCTTTCCCAACTTCCCTCGCGACTATGCCACTGCTTTGCTGAGACTGGGACCGGACAGTCTGAAGAAAATGGGCACTCTTCCCTGGCACATTGAAGCATTTTTCCGACGTACCATCAGTTCCCTCGCCGACCCGAACGACAGCACGCTCGTGTTCCTGTCGGCCCTCGGGCATTATGTCGCGGATGCGTACATGCCCATGCACACGACGGTGAACTACGACGGGCAGTTGTCCGGAAACCGTGGGGTACATTTGCGCTTCGAATGGTGGATGATCGACCAGAACGCCACGGCGATATGGATGAAACCAGGGCTGCCCGCACGAATCGCCGATCCACTCGAGAATACATGGCAGATCGTGATGGCTTCCTACACGGATGTTGATACCATCCTCCGCGCCGACACCGCGGTACGGCAGTCGTTTCGGCCGCCTATTCCGGGACCCCGGGGGGAACGATCCGCGGATCCGCCGTATGATCAGGAGCTGTGGAACCGCATCGGCTGGCTGGCGCAGCTCCGAATGAACCTTGCCGCCTCGGCAGTCGCAGGTTTCTGGTATGAGGCGTGGCTCCGTGCAGGAAAGCCTTCGTTACAGGGGCTTTCCGCATTGCCGCCGCCGCCCATGGATTGAGCGTACGCTGCGCGGGAGTTGTGCCGTGAAAATCATGATAGTCGGCTCCGGCGGGATGCTCGCTCGCGAGCTTGCCCGGCAGTGGTCATCGCGACATGAACTCATCGCGCTCACGAGGCAGGAACTGGATGTGTCCGCGCTGGAGGACGTGCGCGGCGCAGTGAGGTCACACGCTCCTGACGTGGTGGTCAACTGCGCGGCGTACAATCGCGTTGACGACGCCGAAACCCACGTGGAAGACGCCTACCGTGTGAACGCGCTGGGCCCAAGGAATCTCGCCATCGCGGCTGAGGAGCAAAATGCCGCGCTGGTTCATTTTTCCACCGACTACGTCTTCGACGGCAAGAAGACAACACCCTACCTGGAGTATGACGCAGTAAACCCCCTTGGGGCATACGCAAGGAGCAAGGTTGCGGGTGAAACTGCGGTACGAGACCACTGTACGCGTTTTTTTCTCGTTCGGGTCGCGTGGCTTGTTGGCCACGGAGGAAGGAATTTCGTGGAAGCCATGCTCCACGCGGCAAAGGAAAAAGGGGCGGTATCTGTTGTCACTGACCAGGTCGGAACACCCACGTTCTGCGCGGACGTCGCCCGAGCGCTTCATACTCTCCTGGAAACGCGCGCATTCGGGCTCTATCACATGACCGGCAACGGTTCGTGCTCGTGGTTCGAATTCGCGGAGGAAATATTCCGGCAGGCAGACCTGAGTGTTTCCGTCACCCCGACAACGATGTCTGCGTACGCCAGGCCGGCGCCCCGGCCTGCCTCGACAATCCTTCGCAACCTGATGCTCGAGCTGACGGTCGGCGACACTATGCCTCCCTGGCAGGAAAGCCTCAGGCAATACCTGTCAACGCGCGCCTGATTCGAAAAAAAGTGTCCCCCGCGATATGCCGCGGGGGACACTTCATCTTTGGTCAGGACAAATCAGGGTCAATCAAGACCTATCTGAAGCTCAACGGCCACGTTGTCCTCAGGTTCGTACCCAAGTTTGGACCCTCGTTCGCGACCGTAGTACACGGCATCGAGCTTGATCAGCCAGAGGTTGACACCCACACCCGCGGTCGGGTACCCCTGATAGAAACCACCCCGAAGCCTCAACAGGGTCAGATCCAGCTCCCCACCCATGTGAACATGCATGGGGACCGAGACGTCCGACGCATTCAGAAGGTCACGGTAATCAGCCACGAGGTTCAGCCGTGGCAGAACCCGGTAATGAACGCCCAGGTTCAGCGACATGTCTGGGTTGACATCACCCATTGTGACCGCATCCTGCGCAACCACTCCGAGAGTCACTTTGCGGGTGACCGGAACCAGTGCACCGAGGTCCACGCCGATACCGGTCTGCCGGTTCTTGAGGTCGACGACGTCACCAAGACCCGGCGTATTGACCGCGTCCTCCAGCGAGAAGCTCCGAATCGTCTGCCACCGGTTGAAGTACTTCACGCTGGCGCCGGCGTACCAGAGCATCCCAAGGTTCACCGGCCTACCGTACGCGGCTATAACCCCTATGTCGCTGTACGCGTTCAGATCCAGCCGTGGCTGGAACACGCCGGAGTTCATCTGCGGGGTGCCATCAAAAACGGCGTATGACTGAATCCCCACACCTCTCCAGCCGAGGCGGATCGCCGGGAAGGCCCGTATCGTGCCGCCCTTTCCGTCCAGCTTCTCCGCTTCACGGTCAAGTTCGGCGACTCGCCAGGAAGGCAACTGGTCAATCCGTTCGAGGTCCGACTTGTTGTCCTTGAAAAAGTTCACGACGTCCTTCATCTGGGTCAGGCCGCCGACGCCCCCGAATTCAAACCGCACCGGAACGTTCATGTGGAACCGCTTCGCGGCAACAGACGCCGGGTTGTAGAACAGCGCCGACCCGCGCCACGCTCCAGCCGTGTAGGCTCCACCCATCCCGAGCGCAAACACCTCGTGACGAAAACTGTGCGGTACACTGGCAGAGGACACCGAAGGCACCACCGCAACAGCGGCCGCAATCAAAGATGCGAAAGTCAATGCGCGCTTCATTGCTGGTTCTCCTTACGTGTCTACTCGCCAACCACGACGTCTTCGGCGGCGGGCTTCGCTACCGGGAATTTCGACCGCTTCAGGCTTGCAACCACCACCGTGTTGATGTACGACCGGACCTTGTTCAGGTCTATGATGTCGCTCAGTGGCGACTCGCACCCGAAGGCTGATTGCGGATCAAGTATCGCATTGATCTGCACTGACAACACGCCGTTCGTCGGGTTGGTCAACCAGTCAATTGCATTGTTCACGGCAATTGCTTTGGAAGTCGGAACCGTGCCTGCCCCGGTGTACTGCACTTTGTAGCCACCCGTTACACCCACCACGCGGAAATCTGTCCCGATTGCATCGAGCTTGGTCCGGAATTCAATCATAAGACGCAGGATCCGCACCACAAGGAAATCGGGATACACGCTGCACACGTCAAACGTTCCGCTCAAGTTCACGTTTCGCGCTTTCTGCTGCAGATAGGTATCCGAAAGCGGGTCTACGGCAACCTTCGGACCCGTCCCTGCCTGCGCCATGTTCGCGTACAGCAGCAGCGCAAGAGCCTGGTCCATTGCCTGCAGGTTGGCCAGCTTTTCCGCGCGTTCCGCCGCGGAAAGGCTGTCAAACGGAAAACTGGTGCTCGAACTGGTACTGCTTTGGCTCAATTCGCGGGAAATCTGCAGGATACCAATTCCCGCGGCCTGGCGCGATTCTTTGGCGAGCGCAAGCAGCACATCGGATGATATCGTGCTGGTGCTGTTCAACGCGAGGAAATCCGCCAGTTCCTGCTGATACCGCGCAGCTTCGGAGCCCGGCTCTTTTTCGGATGAGCCGAAGATGTTACATCCTCCGGCCACCAGCGCAAGAACCAGCGCCCCATACAACATTCCTAATCGTGTACGACGAATCATGTGACATCCCTCCGGCACATCGTGCGTTCGAGTTTGGAGCTTCGCCAGAACCGTCGTCGGCATCGCTCTCAAATAAAATAGAGAGACAAATGGACTAGTGTCGAGACGAACCGCGTACAAAAAAACACGCCCGCCCCTGAAAAGTCAAGGACGGGCGCATTGCGCAGATTCGTCAGGGCTTAATGCGCCAGACGGACGTTGTATGCTTCCTGACCCTTGCGGCCCGGACGAACGTCAAACTCCACCGCGTCGCCATCGGAAATCCGCTTGGCGTCGGCCTGGTCCACGTTCGTAACGTGCACAAACAAGTCTTCACCGCTTTCCGGACGGATGAACCCATAACCCTTGGTGTGGTTGAACCACTTCACTGTTCCAGTTGCCATTTGCTGACCTTTCCTCGGGCATTGCCCAGGTTGCGTGACGAGTGCACAGGGCTCCAGCCCTGCGTGTTCTCGACCACAGACTTACTACCCCGCTCACGCGGGACTTTTGGCAGCCTTCCCCCTTGTGATCGAACTGTCAACGTGAACCTGCTCCGTTCTGCCGGATACCGACGACGGTTGGACAAATTCCACGCTGATACACGTCCAAAGAGGTAGTCTTCCTTACCAAAACGCGTGCTCTACACGAACCACAGACGACTATGCTCTACCCCCACCTCCTTCTTCGCGAACATGCAACCCGTTCGAGGGAAACCACGGCTTGGTGGACGCGGCAGGTCGCAAAAAAGAACGCCTGCACCTCACGGCACAGGCGTACGCAGGAGCATGATCATAGATCGTCAGGAACCCGAGGGATGAAGCAACCCAAGGACTGCAAACAGCGGTCGTGATCAACCTTACGCGTTCCCTATACTCTCCGTCGCGCGACATAACAATGCGACAGGTGTTGTGATCAAGGTAGCGGGGGAAGGATTTGAACCTCCGACCTCCAGGTTATGAGCCTGGCGAGCTACCAACTGCTCCACCCCGCGTTGGGACAGTTAAGTATACGCACCCGGACATCGGATGTCAACACCCGAATGGAAGAAAATCGTGCGCCGAACACACAGCTCCGTTCTGCGATTCCTGAAAAACCACGATTACCACCATCACGCGGTCGTGCCGGGAACCGGCAAATACGCACATTTCCCGTTGCACATGAGTTTCGCCCACGCCCAGAACGTCGGCCTCGGCTTTTCCCCGACGCTGACACGGAAACGAATCTCGCGCGTTTCCCTCGGACGCAATGTTATCGCCGCTGTATCCGGTTCCAGGGCGCACAAACCGTACGACCCCGCGTCCCGACCCCACATTTCCATCGGGCTGATGACCGCAACCTCCGCTTCCAACGGCTGGAGCCATGGATTCCGAATTCGAACGATGATATCCTCCCCGTTCCGCAGAACCGTCCACTCCGGTTCCCGCTCCTTGACCACTTCCCAGCCGTTGTACCGAACTGCTCCCCGTTCGGTAGCAACTCCGCGACTCAGGGTTTTGAACCCGGCTTCGAGAACGTCCTGGTATACCACTCCGTCGTAGTCCATTCGGGCCTTTATCATGCCGACGCGCGGCCTGCGGTCGAAGGCAACCACCACTTCCGTTGTCAGGTGCTCTCGAGGAGCCAATTCGTACGGGATTTCCGCCGGATGAAGCGTCCAATGGTCGGGTGCCAGCAGGCGGGCCGTACCGGAAATCGCGCGATCCGTGTTGTTGTTCACTATCCACACCCTGCACCGTCCGACGGTCGGGAACTGCCCGCCCCGGTTCTCAATCGGAAGTTCACCGTCGATGTAGATGCCGACCGGGAGATACCCTGTCGGGTGCGCTCCCACGTTGTGCTGGTAGTAACGGCACCAGACCACGTGGTCCGGCCGCCAGTCACGGACGAAAGACCGAACACCCCCACTTCGGTCTTTCTCAACCGGAATTACCCTGAAGGTGTTGATGGAAAATGGCGCAAGCTCGTGCGCAACCGCACCCCCAACCACTGGCACGGAGGTGACATCATTTTCCACAAGATCCGTCTCCGACGCGCGCTCTATGCCCGAAAACAATCCCAGTTCGATCCTTTCGGACCTTCCAAGGGCCTCGTAGGCCCGGACAACGATCCCCTTCCGGGGATCACTCGGTGTGTTCTCAAACCGCGCCAGAGGATTACCTGCCGGTTTCACGGCGGTCACCACTGCTCCCGTACCGGTAAGCGACAGAAAACTATGGGTCTTGGGAAGACGCGCTACAGTGCTCCTGGACGGGACAACTGCCGTCAAGGGGTTGTTGAACTCGTACCCTGCCCGCACCACATTCCCGTCGCGCCACGATCCCGCATGACCGTAGAACCCGTAATGGAATGCCATGTCCCGCCGCTCCGGGTTGATTTCCCTCCCAATCATGTTGTTCTGAGCCCAATCCGATGTTCTGCCGAGGAACAGAGTGAGCGTTCCGTCTGGTTCCATGGTCGCGGCGCCCGTGCCGGAGGTCAGAACGGCAAAACCGTAGTCGTCAAGCGGCGTTTTCGTGGCGCGGAAATCCGTTCCTGCGGGAAGCTGGATGCTCGAAATGGTGTCGAGACTCTGGCTGATGGCACGGAACGCTGCCGCCGCAGCTTCCCGCGATACTGCCGATATCACAATCACCGGCATCGTCCCCCATGCCTCGGGAACCCGATCATCCTCCACCAGGACAACTCCCCAGCCACCCGCGTCGCGCTGTGCGGAGAGCGAACGGCTCACCTCGCCGGGGAGACGGGCGAGAAGCTGTTCGACATACGCGTTCGCACCGGCAACCGAAACAGCCATCCATTGCGCTGCCATCGCCAGATCACGCACTCGTTCCTGGGTGGTGTCGTCGGAAAGATGATGGTAGAACAGCTCACCGTACCCGTTGAGGTCGAGCTCCTTCTTCCTGGGTTCGTCATCGTCGTCGAAATAGAACGTCGAGGTAACACCGACCCTGTTCAGCGCCTTGAGCAAAGGTTCAGCGGCATCCTCGACCGCGGAATCATGAGGGATAATTATCCCCATCATGCCGATGTTCAGACGCCCCTCGGCACCTGTGCCCGGTACCTCCGCAGTTGCCGACCAACCGGCCTCGACCCAGTTGTACACGGGGAAAATCGCACAATCAGAGGCACGATGAGACCCGGAAGTTCGGTAGTCATAACGCACCTTGCCCCTGCGCGCAACAACGGAACCGAATTTGTCTTCGAAAATCGGAAGCGCGCCCTGCAACGCGGTCGGAAAAGTCGCTACGAACTGATGCCCGTTGGCGCGGTAATTGGTAAGAATTAAGGACGCTTCTATCGTTCTGCTTCCAGGGCGCAGTGTCAGCGTGCGGCGGTACGAACAAATCTCTCCCAGTCTGCCGGAAACCACTGCGGTCTGGGAAGTCGGCGTGGTACGCACTTCTACAACGGCGGGTGAATCGGATGCCGCAACCCGCTCACCGGTCGTGTGAAACTCCCACGGATTGGGTCCATTGCCGAGTGCAAGAAGATCATTTCCGACTCCGAGAGCACTATCGACGATCTCTTTGCCCTGTTCCTTGTCGAACAGGCTCACGATTCCCCCACCACGCGCGGGATCGAGTTCCATACGCCAGTATTCGTTTTCAAGCACATAGCACCGGGTAACCGTGGGTTCAGATCGCGCAGGCGCGGGCAGGAGTTCCAGAGTCGAATAGCCAACGCTCGGGATCCTTTTGGCCAGAATCTCGACCGTTGTCTCGTTGGCGAAACAAGGCAGGGACGTCCCATCCTGATTCCTGACCTCTATCCCTTCAAACCCCTCCGGTTTCTGGATCGTAATCACGCCGTCGCGCTCCCACGCGAGCGGGTTGAATGCGACGACTGAAGTGCCATCCCGCGAAACCGCAACTGCGTCGGCGATGTACGTTGTGGCGTCTTCGAGCACTCCCCGTGCGAGCCTGAGGGCTTCGCGGTATCCGGCCATCAAATCGAGGTAGGAAACATCGCAGGGGGTTCCCGTGATGGCGTCGTGGTGTTGACCGAACAAGAGCTGACGCCACGCTTTGTCAATCAGGTGATCCGGATACTCCGCCCCGAGCATACCGGCAAACGTAGACCAGATTTCCGCGGCGAAAAGCATGTTCTCTGCAAGCCGGTTTGCCAGTTTGAGTTCCACTCGCGTGTGGAATGTTCCCACGTGATGTTGCGAGGGATTGCGGCTCGTCAGCGGAAAGCGCGCACCGTCTGCTGTCAGCCCGTCGAGAAACTCTTCCGGCCCCGTCATGAGAATTCTGGGGTATGACGCGGCCATCTCGGCGGTTCTGCCGATCATCCACGCACTCGGTGGCGTGAAATCGGAAGCCTCCACCATCAGGTGCCGGTGCCAGCCGAACGATTGTTTCTCACGAACAACCGGTTCCGAGATGGTCCGCAGGTTGTCGAGGCTGTTGCTGTACCACGTGTAGTGCGTCCTTATGTGCGGCAGAACCGTTCCGTCAAGCGACATATGACGGAACAGCGGCGGGAAGCCAAGGATGCTTTTCGACCATAGCGCGGCGCGGTGCCCGGAACGCGCAAGTATCTGGCTGAGTTGAGGAATGTGGCCGAACACGTCCCATGCGTGATACACCCTCGGGTCACCGCCCAGAAAATGGCGGTGGTAACCTTGCCCGTAGATGATGTTCCGGATGATCGCTTCGCCGGAGATATTGTTTTCATTCGGTTCGCTGTACGAACTGCCCACAATCAGCTGGCCCGACGCAACGAGTTCGAACACTTTGGCGCGATAATCGGGGTACTCGTCCACAAACGATTTCAGGTAATCGAGTTCGTGCACGAACGCGCGGTATCCCGGGTCTACGAGACACGCATCCACCTGCATCTTCACGTTTTCCAGAGAAATCAGGTTGTAGTGTCTCTGATCGCTCACCCAGACGGGGTCGCAATGAAATCCCTCCAGCACGTGGATCGTGCAGGGAGGAAGCAACCGGGGGACCGTCGCCGGGAATGCAACGGTTCTGCCGCAAAAGGTGAGTTCAACGGTCGTCACAGACTCGGGTGAGCACGCGCCCAGCGGGGCGCCGATTCTGATTGCTTTTGCCTGGCATGGGTCGAGGAAATGGTTCTCGCTCAGCGCTCCCTGAGTTTGTCCAGAAAGGTTCGCGGCGATTTTGCCGGCTTCGAGAGGCGAACCGGTCGGGTTGACAAGCACCACGTCAACCTCTACCTCAGGAGCGCATTCCTCGCCACGCCAGAACCCCGGCAATCGGGCCAGTGAAACACCCCAGCCGGCAGGTGTGGTCTCCACACGTCCCGCCCTCACCGAAAGCTTCCAGGCAAACCCGCTCCCGCTGCCGCCGCCGATCTTCGCAAGAAGGCAGTGCGTGCCCGCCGGAATCCTTACCACGGCGGGCGAAGGACCGAAGCACACCTCCACGCCATCGAGGAGCAACTGTGCCGTACACGAGCGATATATCTCCCAGTCGTCGATGCAGAAGGCCAGAATCGTGTCGGTGTCTGCGTGGAGGTACGTCGCCGCGTACACCAGCGCACTGGAAAAGCCCGGATAACGGCTTTTCAAATCATGGACTGTGGAACCGATAAGTCGCTGCCAGACCGAGAAGCCGCCGGCGACGGCATCGTTGCGTTGCTTGTCCTCTTCACGCGGTCGAACCGTCCTCTCCACGCCGGTCGGATCAGCGTCAACTGCGTCTGCCCTGCCGATCCAGAGTTCCCGGTTCAGCCCGCCGGGCAATTCGAACGGAAACGGGTCGAGAACAAGCCAGTCGGTGAGAAACGCGTTGATGCCCAGCGAATCAACCCTGGCAACAGGGCGACCTTCTACCCACGCGTATTCGGCATTCATGCGCGACTCCTGTTGGTATGACTCTTTGCATCGAACACAAATAAAGGCGTTCCCATCGCAATCATCTGACCGCAGGGGTCTGCTCAAATGAGACCGCCGGAATTCCCTTGCCTGCAGACAATCGCGAGTGCATTTCCTTGCACACGGGTAAGAATCACCGTTGCAGATTCCGGTCCACGGAGGTCCAACATCGGCCTCAGTTCATCGGGATTCACGGGGAACCTCCGCGTCCTTATTTCCACGGCGCCCACTCTCTTCTCGCGCAGATGCGCTCTCAATCTTTTGAGACTGAAGGGTATGACAGAAAGAACCTCAAAACCCCTCGCAAATGGCGTCTCCACCAACGAATCTGAAGACAGGTAGGCAATCCGATCGTCCAGCCGCCACGCGGAAAGCTTCGCCGCGAGATGAGTGACGAGTTGCGCGCGAACAACCGCCGGCGACGGGTCGTACACGAACCTTCCGACGTCACCTTTCTGGAAGGACTCAGGGGCCGAAGCGTCGATGCAGGAGGCCGTCACCGTGGAGCCCGCCCCGAGAATGACGGCGGTCCTTGCGTGCGGTTTTCGCTCGCCGAACCAAAGAACCGCCTCTCGGCACTCGCCGCGGTCCTCCACGAACTCCGGGACCGCATCCGCCGGAATAGCATCAAAAGGGATTCCGGGCGCCACCTTCACGGCAAGGGTCCGGACAGATTTACGGATCTGCGCCCATAGGCACGCTGGCGGTTCGTAGAGTTCCGGTCGAATCACCCGCCTGCCGCCGGGCCTCCGGTCAGGGTCGAGGACAGCGGCTTCTGCTGCCGTTAGAACCGCTCCTACATCTGAGCAAACGACATCGGTTCGGTCGCCGTGGCCGAATGAACTCACGTTGAAACGGGCACAGAGCGCCCGCTGAAAATCCCTGTCGATCGCCACGAGATGCTCGCAATGCGACGAAAGAGCGATGGCATCGCCCCCGATTCCGCAGCACAGGTCGAGAATGCGCGTACACCCGGATAGTCGCCCCGCGCGCCACCTGGCAGCCCGCTCGCCGCTCGCCTGTTCAGCGCTTTGCCGGTCGGCCGCCAGATGCCTCCAAGTCGGAAACTTCGACTGATGCTGGTTCCATACGGAAAGCAAGGCAAGCGCGGCCCGGCAACCATCCGTCCCAAGGGCATCGCGTGCTTTCTCCGTAAGAGTATGGAGAGGTGTGAGTTCCCACTCGCGTTCGTGAAGTTCCGCCCACTGCCGGACAAAATGATCGATCAGGAGCGCCCCGGAGACCGTCACGAGGCCACGCCATTCAGCGGGAGTCGTTGTGCGAGGGAACTGCCCAGGTTTACCATTTGGAGAGTACCGCGTGTCGATCCGCCTGCAACCGAAAGGGCATCGAATGCTCGTATGGCAAAATATGCATACGCACACACACCGTTCCAACTGCGGAGGGCGAGACAGCACCATCGCGAATACCGTCGCGGAGGCCGAATCGGTCGGCTTGACGCTCATTGGCGTCTGCGATCACATAGACGAACCGGGGAGCGGTCGGGAACCTCTGATCGTCGAGAACATGAAAGAGCGCGACGAACTCGACACTTCCGTTCGCGTGCTCATAGGCTCTGAAGTCTCCATGAACGCGCCGGACCTGCCTGCAGTGGAACCGGAAATCATGGCGACATGGGATTATGTCATCATCTCCGCGAATCATTTCCACCTCCCGTGCGTAAGCCAACCGGACGAACGGACTGAAGAGGGATATGCGGACCATTTCCTTACAATGGCAGAGGGTGCAGTTCGGTACGGTGCTTCGATCATCCCGCACCCCTTTTCGTACGTCGGGGTCCGAACAATGGAAGACGGGCGGGAGATAGACTGGCCCCGGCTCATGGCCGCATACGACATGAAACGTGTTCGCAGGCTGTTCGCGGAGGCCGCCGCCAAGGGCACCGCATTCGAGATCAATCCGGGCCGTCTCGGGATCATGCCGGAATTCTTCCGGAAGATCATCAGGATGGGACGAGACGAGGGAATGAAATTTTCGTTGGGTTCCGACGGCCACCACCCCGGCCAGATGCACTATGGCGGGCCTGAGAAAATCGCGGAAATCGAGTCACAGCTGAGGAACCTGGGAGTGTTGGAAACAGATATCTGCAGCAGTTACGCCCCAAGGGCCTGCACCACGCGAGCGGGCACAGTCTGACGTGCCGGTTTCGTTGACCCGATGAGTTTCGTTCGCTATTATTAACTAACTATCTTCCTGCTGCCACGGGCGACGGCGGTACAGGAAACCCTTTGTGTGCACAACCGGAAAACCATGGTGAGTGTAGCTCAGTTGGTTAGAGCATCAGACTGTGGATCTGAGGGTCGGGGGTTCGAATCCCCTCACTCACCCCATACGATAGTAAGGGCCTCGGATGCTTCCGCGTCCGGGGCTCCTTCAACGTACGAAACGAGGATCGGCACGGAAACGCGCCGATTCTTTTTTTCGCGTCCCCGAGACTGGCGCGCGCCAGCCGGGTGAACGGGAGATTGCCAATGGCACGCAGCACGCAGATTCTCAGGAGACTGAACCAGGCCCCGCCTGTTCAGGAAACATCCTACAACCAGCCGGCCCACCGCCCCGAAACTGAACGCACCGAGGACGAAACCGATCACGACCGCTTTCGCCGGAAACAGCAGCGCCTTGCCGCCCAGGATACCTCTTCCAGCCTCCCCATCAAGGTTGTCGAAAAACAGGCGACGAAACCGCAGCCGGGAACGCGCTTCGAAGGGCCCCTGGAAGTCCTCGCGGCAAAGTACAAGGACCCCCGCGAAGTGATGCGTCACATGACGGTGGGGCAGTACATGCGGTACGAGCTGCGCGGCGGCCAGATATGGGAGAACGGGAAACTGGCGTACGACGGCACGCAGTTTCTTACGGAGTAAGAAGAACTCCGGTCGCGGACCTGAGCTTCCCCGCTCGCTTCGCGACCGGCGAGGTGCGCAACCGCACGCGGAAACCCCAATAGGAACTCTCGCTTCGTATATTTTGTACGTGCACTCCAGATGCTGGAACCCCTTGTGGCGGGCACACTCCACGGTTATTTCGAACGCCTGACAGGGAGGGGGTTTCTGGAGGACGGTATTTTTCAGGCTGACGAGGGTTCTGTGAGCAAAGACATTTCCCCAATCCTCGAAGGGTGGGACTTCCGACCGGACCGGCCGGCGGTGAGACGCATTGTCGGCGACGACGGGCGGCCTCGCCTCCAGATTCGGCTGGATCTCGGCCTCCTCCAGATGGAGATTTCCGGAAGGCCTGATGGCAAAAGACCTCACGGCTTCACCACTGCACTCGAGTACTACATGCACCTTGCGGAGGAAGCACCTGGCGGGGAACACGAAGGTGGCGAGTTCAGATTGGATGAGGAAGATTGTGTGCGCCTGCAACAGGAAAGCATGCAGTTCTACCATCGTCGCATCAGTTGGCTTGAGCTGGGGGAGTATCGCGCCGCAGAGGAGGATGCGGACCACAATCTGAAAATCATCGATTTCGTCGTGAAGTACGCCGAAAACGACCAGCTGCGCGAAATGTTCACGCAATGGAAACCATTCATTCTCGTCCACAAGTTTCTCGCGGGCGCGCGCCAGGCGTGGGAAGCCAAGGATTTTGACGGGGCCGTAGAGCGGATCAATCGCGGAATTGAAGACATCGCTGAAATCTACCGGGAACAGGGCCGAGAGGATGCCATCGAGAACTCCGGCGAGATCAGTTACCTCAAGAAATGGCTGGAAGACATCTCTCAGACGCGGCCATTGACGCTGGAGCAACGGGTTGAGCGCGAACTGCGCGAGGCAATCGCTTCGGAGCATTTCGAACGGGCGGCCGTATTGCGCGACCGGTTGCAGGCCCTTCGACAGAGCGCTCGCACGAGTGAATGAGTCTCCTCGGCATTGACCGATGCCGCGGCATTGACCGATGCCGGCGAAGGTTCTATAATTAATTGTCTTTCATGGCGCTCTAGCTCAGTTGGTAGAGCAAGGGACTGAAAATCCCTGTGTCCCCAGTTCGATTCTGGGGGGCGCCACCTTTTGCCGCGCGCCCCGATGATTCCGACGGGAAATCGGGGCGCTTTGCGTTCCACCCGCCTTCCGCAATTTGCAGGCACGAGGTGCCTTTCCGTGGCAAGAACCGAAACCGTGGAAGTGCCTCTGGGCAGCAGAACCTATCCCGTGGTCATCGGGAACTCCATGCTGTGCACGTTGGGGAAGTCAGTAAGGAGGGTGACGGCGGGGCGCCTTGTCGGCGTTGTTTCTGACAAAACAGTGTGGAGCCTTTACGGAGACCATTGCTCGGCGAGTCTTGAGGCGGCGGGTTTCCGCGTTGTCCCGAAGATCATCGAGCCCGGCGAGGAACACAAAACGCTTCACACGGTCGCCGGGATACTGGATCACTTCCTGGCCGCAGGCTTCGACCGCGAAAGTCTGGTGATCGGATTTGGTGGCGGCGTTGCGGGCGATGTTGGCGGTTTTGTCGCCGCCATCTGCCTCAGGGGACTGCCCTTCGTTCCAGTTCCCACCACGGTCGTAGCTCAGGTTGACGCAAGCGTCGGCGGCAAAACGGGTGTCGATCATCCACTCGGCAAGAACCTGATCGGTGCGTTTCATCAACCGTCTCTGGTGTTTGTCGATACCGCCCTGTTGGCTTCCCTTTCGGAACGCGACCTGCGGGCCGGGCTCGTTGAAGTCCTCAAACACGCAGTAATTCGCGATCCGGGTTTGTTCGATCTGCTTGAGGCGTCGCTGGATGCTTTTGTGGCAGGAACCGCTTCTGCCGATTCGTGGATAGACCTCGTCGCCGCAAATTGCCGGATCAAGGCGTCCGTTGTCGGTCAGGACGAAAAGGAATCCGGCCTCCGTGCCATCCTCAACTACGGACATACCGCAGGACACGCGATTGAAAAGCTGGGAGCTTACCAGCGCTATCGCCACGGGGAAGCAGTCGGGTTCGGAATGATGGTAGCCGGGCAGATGGCGTGCGAACGGGGCCTGTGGCGCTCGGACGAACTCTTTCGGCAGCGAAGGATTCTCCGGCGCCTGCTCCGCATTCCCCCGCCAACCGACATGGCACCCCGTGACATCTGGAATGCCATGAAAGGCGACAAGAAATCCCTTGGTGGGGTGCTCCGTTTTGTCATGCCCCGGGGCATTGGCGACGCTACAGTCGTCTCCGACGTAACTGAGGATGAATTTGCCGCCGCATGGGCCGTCACCGTCAACCGCGAAGAAGAACCCCATGTCGGATGAGTTGCTGGACGTATGTGACGACAACGGTTGTCACGTGGCCGAGGCAACCCGTTCGGAAGTCCACGAACAGGGCCTTTGGCACAAAACCGTCCATGTGTGGGTATTTGCGCCCGGTCTGGGAGATGGCCACGTTCTGTTTCAGCAGCGCTCCGCGGCGAAAGACATCGCTCCCGGCATGATAGACGTTGCCGTCGGAGGCCATCTCAACAAAGGGGAGAATCCTCTGGCGGGAGCGGTCCGAGAACTGGGGGAAGAACTTGGCCTCCACGTTCCGGCTTCCCGGTTACGTTTCCTTGGGGTGCGCCAGAGTGCGCACCGCTTCGGGCAGTTCGTGGACCGGGAGATTCAAACGGCGTACGGCATTGTCGACAACCGCGGTCTCGAAGGCTACTCGGCTGCGGCGGAGGAAATTGCGGCGATCGTCCACGTCCCGGCGAATGAAGGGTTGGAGCTTTTTCTGGGCCGCGTGAACCGGTTAGTTGCTCCAGTTTTCTACTCAACGAATCCGGGCATTGCGACGACAACCGGTACTCGGGTTCTGACAAATGCAGATTTCCTGCCGTCTGTGGACGGCTATTTCGCGCGGGTGTGCCTTGCGGCACAACACCTTAGACGCGGCGATGCTGACGTGCTTCTGTAAAAGGCAGTGTGACGATGCGTGTGATCCTGGATTGCGACACGAAAAACGAAATTGACGATCAGTTCGCGATCACATATGCGTTCGCGAAAGGTGCGCGGATTGAGGCGATCGTCAATGTTCAGAATACGCATGCCAACGGGCCCGAATCGGTGACGATCTACCAGGAAGAGACGGCGGCCATCCTGGCGGCTCTTGGACGGCATGAGGTGCCGAACCTGCGAGGTGTGGAGCGCCCTCTCGACAACAACTTGAGCCCGGGCTCGGCTGAAGGGGTGGATTTCATCATTGACCGTGCTCTGACCGAAGATCCGGAGCCGCTGTTCGTGATCGGAACCGGTCCGGCAACTGATCTTGCCTCCGCGCTTCTTCGCGCCCCTGAAATCGCGTCGAAGGCGCGTTTCGTATGGCTAGGTGGATTCCGGGACGAGGAGGAATTTCGCCGACGCGGATCAGAATGGAATGCACTGGGGGACCCCTGGGCCGTGAAGGCGCTTTTCGAAAGCCGTGCCGCAATGTTATCCACGCTATTCCATGTTCCCGCCTGGGGCGTAACTGAGAAGCTCGTGTGGCGAACTGAGTGGCTGGTGGGGCAGCTCCGGGAAATGGCAAAACCGATACATACGTTGCTGGCGGATCGAACCGTGGAATGGACCACCAGATCGGGCAGGTCCCTCTCGGATAACCCGCCAAAGGAATTCTGGGACATAGGTGCGGTGGATGTAGCGATACACCCGGAGCGTCATTCGCTGCGTTTCATGCCCGCGCACGGGCTTGGCGAGAACGCAGAATGGGTTATTCCTGCCAGTGGAACGCATGTGATCGGTATCGATGTTGACCTGGAAGCGGACGCCATTCTGAGCGATGCGTTGTGCGCATTCGCCGGCCTGTGAGGAGGGAATCGGACAGTGACGACAAGTACCGGATACGACGAGAACCATGCGAAATCACAGGGCGAGACACCTGCCATTGATGTGTGGCCAAACCAGTACCGCGACCGCAGTTACACAATCAGGATTACGATTCCCGAGTTCACTTCGATGTGTCCGAAAACCGGGCAACCGGATTTCGCCACGATCACCATCGTGTATGAACCCGATGCTCTTTGCGTTGAGCTGAAGTCCCTGAAGCTGTATATGCAGGCGTATCGGAATATGGGTATCTTTTTTGAGAACGTCGCGAACAAGATACTGAACGAGTTTGTAGCCGCCTGCAAGCCGCGGCGCGCGGTTGTTGTGGCTGATTTCAACCCGCGGGGCGGCATTCGCACTTCGGTACGCGTTTCCTACTCGAACAAATCGAACTGACGTCTCTTCTCTTCCGTGGACCTTTTCACAAGGATGGCGCTGTGAAAAAGCTGGAACTGGGGCTCATGGTGGGCTTCGCGAGCGATCCGAACGAGTCGTTCAGACAGGTCGCCGAGCTGGGTATTCCGACATGCCAGGTTACGGGAACCGCGGAGGCAGCGTTGGCCGGGAAGTATTCCGACCCGGAGAAGGTTCGCGGCGCTGCGGACAAGGCGGGTGTACGGATCAGTTCCGTGTTTCTGCTCTGGGAAGGCCAGCAATTTGACAACGTCAACGGTCCGTCCACAATGGGGCTGGTTGCACCTCGCTTTCGAGATGAGCGCCTCAGATCGGGAAAACTTTACAGCGACTGGGTAGCGCGCATGGGTATCGAAAGCATCACCTGCCACATCGGGTTCATCCCGGATGACGAGCGCGACCCGGTATACGAGACATTCGTCGACGCGATGCGCGATCTGGCGCTTCACTGCAAACGGAACGGCCAGAAGTTCTGCTTCGAGACCGGACAGGAGTTGCCGTCGACGCTCAAGCGAACAATCCGCGACGTCGGTACGGGGAATCTGTTCGTGAATCTCGACCCGGCGAACCTGATTCTTTACGGCAAAGCAAACCCTCTGGACGCCGAAGAGATTTTCGGCGAGTATGTGCGAGGACTGCATGCAAAGGATGGTGTGTGGCCGAACCGCGATGAAGCGCTTGGTCACGAGACGCCCCTCGGCGAAGGGGCTGTCCGGTTTGATCTGTTGATACGCCGACTGAAGGAAAAAGGATTTGAAGGCCCGTTGACTATCGAACGGGAGATCCACGGGCCTCAGCAACGAGTTGACATACTACGTGCGATCGAGATCCTGGAACCGATGCTCTGATCGCACGGGTCGCGAAAATGGTCGTCGTTCACGGAAATCGGGGAAGAAAGGTTCGAAAAGATGGCGCAGGATACTCTCACCGTAACTGACAACAGGACCGGCAAGGTTTATGTGATCCCAATCAGGTACGGGACGTACCCCGAATATGGCGCGTCAATCAGCGCCATGGACCTGCGCCAGATCAAAGTCAGAGAGGATGATTTCGGGCTGCTCTCCTTCGACCCGGGGCTTACCAACACTGAAACGACCGCCAGTGCAATCACGTTCATTGATGGCGAGCGGGGCATCCTGCGGTACCGCGGCTATCCAATTGAGCAACTCGCCGAGAAATCGACGTTCCTGGAAGTGGCATACCTGTTGATACACGGGAAGCTTCCGACGTTCGCCGAGTTTACGGACTGGACGAACAAGATCGTTCAGAACATGCTTATCCATGAGTCAATCAAGAAGTTCCTCGACGGGTTCCACAGCAATGCCCACGCCATGGGGGTATTTGTGGGAACGCTCGGCGCGAAATCGACGTTCTACCCGGCTGCCAAACATGTTCTGGATCCGAACCAGCGCATGCGAGAAACCATCAATATCATCGCATCGGTTCCGACTATCGCCGCGTACACGTACCGCCACAGCTGCGGATTGCCTTACGTGTACCCCGATCCATCGCTCTCCTACATCTACAACTTTCTGAGCATGCTTTTCCGCATGCAGCCGGGTAAGGAGGAAATCTACCACAACCCGGTGATAGAACGAGCGCTGGACGTGCTTTTCATCCTGCACGCGGATCATGAACAGAATTGCAGCACCACTACGATGCGCACGGTAGGAAGTGCACTTTCAGACCCCTATTCCGCGATATCGGCGGCGGCGGGTGCGCTTTACGGGCAGCTCCACGGCGGCGCAAACCAGGAAGCACTGGAAATGCTTTCGCAGATCGGGTCGAAGGAGAACATCCCGGCGTTCATCAAGAGGGTGAAGAACCACGAAACGCGTTTGATGGGATTCGGGCACCGAGTTTACAAGAACTACGATCCGCGAGCCAAAATAATCAAGAAAATGGCAGACCAGGTGCTCGAAGTGACAGGCCCGGATCCGCTCATCGAGGTTGCAAGGGAGCTGGAGGGAATCGCGCTGAGCGACGAGTACTTCATCAAGAGGAAGCTCTACCCGAACGTAGATTTCTACTCCGGCATCATTTACAAGGCACTCGGGTTCCCGGTTGACATGTTCCCCGTGCTGTTCGCACTTGCCCGAACCGCGGGGTGGCTCTCACACTGGCTCGAGCTGATGGACAACGAAGAGGAACGGAAGATCGTCCGCCCGCGGCAGCAATATGTGGGCGAGGACGAGCGGGAATACGTTCCCATGGATGACCGGACGTAGGACGGAGGGCCCTCGCGGGCTTGTTTCTGCGGGATTTGGGCAGTATATTAAAAAGTTCATAATCACAAAAACGATCGCGTGCGCTCATAGCTCAATTGGATAGAGCATCTGACTACGGATCAGAAGGTTGGGGGTTCGACTCCCTCTGAGCGCACTTCTTTTTTCTCTGCCCGTCCAGCGATTTCCACCGAGGACATGACGCCTGCTTCTGGATAGAATCCCGGATCACGAGACCTGGATGCGCCTCGCGCTTGCCGAGGCAAGGGCGGCGCTCTATGAACAGGAAGTGCCGGTAGGGGCAGTGGTTGTCCGCGACGGAATCGTGATCGGCCGCGGTCACAATACCGTTGAAACGGGCGAAAGCGCGTTGAACCACGCGGAGATGCTTGCGCTGCGCGAAGCAACGCAGGCAGTGGGTGCCTGGCGGTTGAATGACGCCGTGCTGTACGTCACCCTGGAACCGTGCATGATGTGCGCCGGCGCGTTGATGCTTTCGCGGATTGGCGGGCTGGTGTTCGGCGCGAGGGATCCCAAATTCGGCGCATGCGGTTCCCGGATTGATGCGCTGGCTCCGGAGATGGGGTGGAACCACCGCGTGAACATCATTTCGGGGGTGCTTGCCGACGAAAGCGCCGCGCTCCTGCGCGAGTTCTTTTCGTCACGGCGATGATTTCGCGGAGAGGTGCCTGAGCGGTTGAAAGGGGCGGTCTCGAAAACCGTTGAGGGTTTTACCCTCCCAGGGTTCGAATCCCTGCCTCTCCGCCATTCTTACCTGATCTGAAGCAGTGCATGCATCTCGTGCGGAGAGGTGCGGGAGTGGTTTAACCGGCACGACTGGAAATCGTGTGAGCGGTGATGAGCCGTTCCGAGGGTTCGAATCCCTCCCTCTCCGCCAGCGTTTCGTTGCCTTCTTCTCCGGGTTTCCCTTCGTTCCTGAAAAACAGAAGCGCGGCACCCGTATCGGGTCGCCGCGCTTTTTCGTGTTCCGGTTCCGGGAACGGTTCGTCAGGTGCCTTCCTGCCACGAATTGAGGTAGGCCTCCTGCTCCGGCGTCAGTTTGTCAATCCGGATGCCCATTGCTTCGAGTTGGAGCCGCGATACCTCCAGATCCAGTTCGGGGGGGAGACGGTAGACTTTTGCTTCCAGCTTGCCCCGGTTCTTTACCCCCCATTCCACTGCCATCGCCTGATTGCAGAATGACATCGCCATCACGGTGGAGGGGTGCCCTTCGGCGGCGGCAAGGTTCACCAGCCGGCCTTCTCCCGCAAGAAACACGACCTTCCCGCCGAGGTCGTATTCGTCGAACATCGGGCGGACCGTGCGTTTCGCTTTCGCCATCGCGGTAAGGCCTGCCACGTCTACCTCGTTGTCGAAATGGCCCGAATTGGCAAGGATTGCGCCGTCTTTCATCGCTCTGATGTGCTCGGTACTCACGACGTTCTTGTTGCCCGTGACGGTGACAAATACCTCGCCCTCCCGCACTGCTTCGGCCATCGGCATCACGGCAAATCCGTCCATGGTAGCCTGCAGCGCCCGGAAGGCGTTTACCTCGGTGACGATAACCCGGGCTCCAAGCCCGCGGGCGCGGCTGGCAACACCCTTGCCGCAATTCCCGTACCCTACGACGACAATGACCTTGCCGGAGATAAGGATGTTCGATGCGCGGAGGATGCCGTCGAGAGTGGACTGGCCCGTGCCGTAGTAATTATCCATGAGATGCTTCGTGTCGCTGTCGTTGACTGCGATCATGGGGTATTTGAGCGCGCAATCCTTTTCCATTGCGGCGAGGCGTATGACGCCGGTCGTTGTCTCCTCGCACCCGCAGATGACGTCCGGTATGAGCCCCTGATGCTTTGTGTGGATTTCGGAGACGAGGTCACACCCGTCATCTATGGTCACGTGCGGCTTGAAGGCGATGACACGGTTGAGGAAATCGTAGTACTCCTCCCGCGTTTCGCCTTTGTGGGCGAACACCTCGACGTGCGGTTCCAGCGCCAGCGCGGCGGCCACATCGTCCTGAGTCGAAAGCGGGTTGCAGCCGGTGATAGAAACCTCGGCGCCACCCGCAACAAGCGTTTTCACAAGCACGGCCGTTTCCTTCGTTACGTGAAGCGCCATGCCTACCCGCACGCCGACGAGCGGCTTCTCTTTCGCGAAGCGTTCCTGCACTTTCAAGAGCGCGCCCATCTGCCGCTCCGCCCATTCAATGTTCCGCCTGCCCTGCTCGGCCAGCGCGGGGTTTTTCACCTGAGACGCCATTGGGTATCCTTTCAACAGCCTAAGCCGCGCGAACCATCTGCTGCGCGTGCGATCAAGAACAGACACAAGGTTTTAAGTGTATGAGTTTTTCGCTGGTTTTGCCAAGGTTTGACGAGCGCGCCAGCGATCGCTTTGCATTCGGAGCTGGTCGCGCGAGGGGAACCAGGCTCCCGCTGGATTCCCGCCTTCGCGGGAATGACGCGGAGACCTGAGCCGAAGGAAACACACTTTCTGACAACTGAGGCGAATTCCGGGTTGCCGAAATGTTGTGTGTTTGGCGGATCCGGGCGGGTTGTCGGTGCACACTCGCGCGCCCGATTGCCGTCATTCCCGCGAAGGCGGGAATCCAGCACGAGGTTGCTTCCGCAAGGCAAACGACACAGTGCGCGCGCATGGGTTCAGGTACCCGCATATCCCATATCCGCAAAGGAACCAACACATGACACCGTCGCCTATCACATGGGTTCCACCGGCAACCTTCGACGCAAACGCGCCTGACCTCGGTCTGCCACCTTTCCCCGCAGCAGCACACACCGTCCTGTACGACCCGTTCCCCTGTGCCGCGAACGTGGACGAGGGCGGCGACGGGCGGTACGAAAGTTTGCGCCACGGAACCTACAGCCATCATCCGGCAATCGTGCTCAAAGACCGCACCTTCATCGTGTACTGGACACAGCACAGCAAGGACGAGAACGGACCAGGCCAACGCATGCTCGCATACGCCGGGCAGTTTGACGAAGCATTCGAGGAGATCGACTGGAGCCGGGATGGCGCGCTGGTGGAGATCATCCCGCCGCCGATTCCGGTCCGCAGGCGACCGTGGAACCACGACCCGCACATCATCTACCCTTATGCGCTCGGCGGCCTGCAGCTTATCAACGGAAGGCTGTACACCAGCGGGTTGATAGTTGCGTGCCATGGCTACACCAATGACGTGCAATACCACGGGTTTCAGACCAAACCGCTCCCTGCCTCGGCATGGAGCGACGACCTCGACCGCGAACGGGGGTTCATCTACGACCTGTGGCTGGATCTCGGACTGCGTTTCGTCCAGCGGTGGAGAATTCAGGACGGCGTTCTCGCAGCCGATTCCCCGATGTACGCCCGGGCGCCCCTCACGAGGCGGTTCGAGGTGTGCGATGGAAGGTGGAAGGATGTCGCGCCGTTGTTACCGCCATATTCGGAGGCGTTACCGTTTGATGCCGCCCCGACCGAGATGCGAGATGACATCCTGAACGGCGTGCCAGTCCAGTTTGCGCGCCATGCGAAATATGCACCCGGCACGAGCAGGCTGACGGAGGACGGCACGAACGGTCTCGCTCACGAGACGGAATTCCGCCGCCGCGACGGGAAGTGGGTGGTTCTGCGGGATAACCTCGAGCGCCGGGGCCACTACTGGGCTGCGCTCAAAGAGCGGGAAGAGGACTGTTACCCACCGGCAGCGGAGACAAACCTTTACGGCGGAGCGATGCCGGTGGCGGGAGAACTTCCGAGCGGGCGGGTGTGGGTCATCTGCAACAGCTTCGATGACTACTACAACGCCGCTGACCGGAGCCGGAAGGTCATGTTCATCACGCTCTCGGATGACGGAATCACCTTCGACAGGACGTACGAACTCCTTCACGTGAATCGTGAGCCAGACGGGGGTATGTACAAGTTCGGCGGTCCGCAGTACTACAAAGCCCTGACGGTGGGCAAGAACGTCTGGGTGGTGTACAGCATCACGAAGGAAAAGGTCGGTGTGACGAAATTGCCGGTGGACGCGCTGGAAAGAGGGTGAACGGTAGCCGATTCGAGGAACGTTCGGGGCGACGGTCAAGATCATCAGGGAAAACAGTGTATGGACAATGTGCTTCTCGCGTTCGGGCTCACAGTGTTCGCCGGCATGGCAACAGGCATCGGCAGTATTATCGCGTTCACCGCCAGCAAGACGAACTACCGCTTCCTCTCCGTAGCCACGGGTTTTTCGGCCGGCGTCATGCTTTACGTAGCGTTCGTGGAGATCTTTCTGAAGGGCACGAACGCGCTGGTCGAGGCCTATGGCGGCTACTGGGGTCACTGGGCCAATGCCGCGGCGTTTTTCGGCGGCATGCTGCTCATCGGGATCATCGACAATGTGATCCCGTCGGCGGAGAACCCGCACACCTCGCCATCTGAAGACGAGACGGCGCCGCTGCAGGAACGCCCTGTGACGGTGTCGAGCCGGAGAAGCAACGCCGGTTCCCATCCCGACCACAAGAAACTCCTTCGGATGGGTCTTTTCACCGCTTTCGCCATCACTATTCACAACTTCCCTGAGGGGCTGGCGACGTTCCTGGCCGCCCTGAACGATCCGGGGCTCGGTGTTGCCATCGCGGTTGCAGTGGCGCTGCACAACATCCCGGAAGGAGTCAGCGTCTCCGTTCCCATTTACTACGCAACCGGAGACCGAAAAAAGGCCTTCATGTACTCCCTGTTGAGCGGAGTAGCTGAGCCGGTGGGCGCGGCGGCGGGCTATGTGGCTATTCTGTTGCTCGTTAGTGATGGCGGCGCCATACCTCCTCATGTAATGGGGATCCTGTTCGGCGGGGTGGCCGGTATCATGGTGTACATCAGCGTGGACGAGTTACTTCCCACGAGCCGCGCGTATGGCAAAGGGCACGACGGCCTTCTCGGAATGGTCGGGGGAATGGTGGTTATGGCGCTTAGCCTGTTACTGATGAAATGATAAACCGGGCGAAAAACCGGCACGTTTTCGGTTTTTGTGCTGCTTTTCAAGGTATTTCCGAGACACGGATATCCAAATGACTTTGAAGAAACACTCACCGCGTCTGGGTGCGCTGGAAATCCTGAAGTACATCGGTCCCGGTTTGCTCGTCACCGTGGGGTTCATCGACCCCGGGAACTGGGCGTCGAATCTTTCCGCCGGGGCGGACTTCGGGTATGCGTTGCTGTGGGTGGTCTCGTTATCAACAGTCATGCTCATTATCCTCCAGCACAACGTTGCCCATCTGGGTATCGTTACCGGGTTCTGTTTGTCTGAAGCCACTAGCTTGCACGTGAAGGCGCCCTACTCCACGCTGATCCTGTCCTCCGTGATGGTTGCGTCGATATCCACCTCCCTGGCAGAAATCCTCGGGGCAAGCATCGCACTGAACATGATCTTTGCCATCCCTGTTCCGGTCGCTGCAGCCCTGGTAACGATATTTGTCGTCGTGATGCTGTTCACGAACACCTATAAGGCTGTTGAAAAAGGCATCGTTGCACTGGTATCGATTATCGGTCTTTCGTTCCTCTACGAACTGTCATTGACCACCGTGGAATGGGATCAGGTTTTCGTGAGCTGGGTCACACCCTCATTCCCGGACGGCTCAATGCTGATCATCATGAGTGTGCTGGGTGCCGTCGTAATGCCCCACAATCTGTTCCTGCACTCAGAGATAATCCAGACTCGTCAGTGGAACCTGGAAGATGGTGCGGTAATTCGCAAGCAGCTTCGATTCGAATTCCTTGATACGTTGTTTTCAATGCTTGTCGGCTGGGCGATAAACAGCGCGATGATCATCCTCGCAGCCGCGTCCTTCTTCAATGCGAAGATTCCTGTCGTGGACCTTACTCAGGCTCAAAAGCTGCTGGCGCCGCTCCTGGGAGAACATTCAGCGTTTGTGTTCGCCGTTGCATTGTTGCTGGCAGGCGTCTCTTCCACCATGACATCGGGCATGGCTGCGGGAAGCATTTTTGCGGGGATGTTCCGGGAGCCTTACGACGTCAAGGACTCGCACACAAGAATCGGGATAGTCATTTCGCTGGTGTGCGCATTGCTCGTGATACTGTTCATCAGCAATCCGTTTCAAGGGTTGATAATCTCTCAGATGATTCTGAGCGTGCAACTTCCGGTAACAATCTTCCTGCAGGTCTATCTCACCTCATCCGCAAAGGTGATGGGCGGGTACAGAAACGGCCCTCTGCTCATTGTCACTCTCGTTCTTCTCGGGACGATAGTCTCGGCGCTGAATGTTCTGCTTCTCATCAGCTTTTTCCGTTGAACCGCTGAAAGGCTGACCCGAGTGTGCTTGCTTTCGTTGCCATTTTTGTTCATCTCTGCGCTCGGTGGGAGGCAGGACGGGCACGGCCCCACGGCCCAACCGGGGAAAATTCGCCGTTTCCACGAGCCGGCGAGTCACCATCGGGAACGTTCCACATGGATTCCCGCCTGAGTGGGAATGACGGATCAACGCGGGGGAGGGGCGTCATTCTTGGAGAAGCGAAGAAACTGACACGCCACGCAGGAACACGGCATGAGGAGGGAATACTTCGTGCCTGAGACTCTCACCTTGTGGAACGCGGCAACGCCATACCCGGCGAACGGCGACCTTGTTTACCCCGCCGGAATCGAGCACACTGTCGTGCACCGCGCAGGCAGAGACAAATACAGATTTCTCCACGACTGCGCAATCGTCGCGCACAATGGCGTCCTTTTTGCCGCATGGTACAACTGCCCCGAAGGTGAGATCGTCGGCGAGTCACTCATCCGTGGCAGGCGATCGGCTGATGACGGGAGCACGTGGTCCGGCGTGGAGGTTATCGCGGCGGACCGAGATGGCAAAGGCGTATTTTACGTCCCCGTGCAATTCCTGTCCACCGGGGATGACCTGTTCGCGTACGTTTCGACGATGACGGGTCACGACCTGGTGGTCTCGTGCGAAGCGTTCAAACTGGGCGCCTCGGGGGCGTTGTCAGACTGGGTTCCCTGCGGCACGGTCGCACCGCTTTTCCTGCCAAACGCGACCCCGGTAAAGACGGACGACGGAACATTCCTCATGGCAGGACGGTGTGCCGAACGGACGGGCCAGTTGCCGATGATTCCCGCCGTTGCGCGGAGCAAGGCGCCGCTCGGTGATTGGGAGGTTGTAAGGCTCCTGCCCGAAGGCGTACTTCCGAATGGTCGGTCGCTGAAATACCCCGAAACGACGCTGGTCGTGGAGGGCGCGGACGTGACTGCCTTCGTCCGGAATGACCACGGTTTCGCGCTCCTGTTCTTGAGCACTGACGGCGGAAGGACGTGGCGCGGGCCGTTTGAGCAGAACATGCCCCTTGGCGCGGCGAAGATGTGTTCGGGCATATTGAGCACCGGGCAGCGGTACGTCGTCTTCAACACGCCCTCGGACGGGTATCGCGATCTTCTCACGATCGCGGTCAGCAGGCCGGGTGAGCGCGAGTTTTCCACGGTCTGGAAGGTCGCCCACGGGTTTTCTGAAGTGCTGGGCTGTGGTTCCGAGTGGTCGTACCCCTGCGCGTTGGAGCACAACGGGATGCTGCTCATCGCGTATACCTCAGAGAAGCACCATTGTGTGGTCGCGAGGATACCGGTTGCGTCCTTGATTGGATTCCCGCCTTCGCGGGAATGACGCGCCGGGGGCAAATCCCGCGGAGGGAGAGCGCAGAAATGATGTGACGGGCCACCCTCGAGGACGATGTTCGTTCCCGGCAGGAGGCTTACAAAGGGATCGTTCCGGATGAGCGTGTTGAGCATCGGACTGTCGAAAAACGGTCTGAAAGCTGGCGGCAAAGTGTTTTCCGATCCCGCAGTATGCACGTGCCTGGCGGAAGAAACCGGGGTAGTGGTCGGTTGGATTTCCTTCGTACAAAGCAGGGACGAGGACGCGGTCAACTGCGGAGAGGTGTATGGCCTTAATGCGCATCCCGACCACTGGGGTCATGGCATCGGCGGCAAGGAGTTGTGGGAGGTTCGGTATTCAAAAGCAGCACCTGCCCGAAGTGACTGACGAGTCCGAATCCATCATTTTCTCCCGTTGGCATCCTCCCGGCCAATTCGCCGCGTGACCTGCTGTCGTTTCCCAACCCCCACTACGCGTCACACACACACCACTCGTATAATGAGTGTTCCGGTAGAGACTGACAATTTCGGTTCTACATCAGCCGAGGAAGTACGTTTCATGTTGACTCACGTGTTTTCCGCAGCAACACACGGCGTCGATGCGTACATCGTTGACGTGGAGGCGAATCTCGACTCGCAGGTGCCCTCGTTCACCGTGGTAGGGCTCCCGGAAGGCGCGGTGAAAGAGAGCCGGGATCGTGTTATCGCCGCGGTCAAAAACACGGGCCTCTATTTTCCACTCCGCCGCATCACCATCAACCTTGCTCCCGCTGACATTCGCAAAGAAGGGAGTGCCTTCGACCTTCCCATGGCCGTCGGAATCCTCGCCGCGAGCGAGCAGGCGGTAAGCGAAAACCTCCCCCACGCCGTACTTGTTGGCGAGCTTTCCCTCGACGGCTCACTGCGATCGGTTCCGGGGGTGCTTTCCATGGCGGTGACCGCGAAGCGTGAAGGCAAGCGCATGATGATCGTTCCTTCCGACAATGTTCAGGAAGCGGCTCTGGTGGAAGGGCTCGAGGTGTATGCCGCAAAGAACCTCGACGAGGCGCTGGATATCCTGGCAAATCCGGGGGGGCACGTTCCCCACTCCCTGAACCTCGCGGAGGTGTTTGCCCGTCACGTGGATGACACGGTGGACATGTTTGACGTGAAGGGCCAGCAGCACGTCAAGCGCGCGCTCGAGGTCGCCGCCGCCGGGGGGCATAACGTCATCATGATTGGCCCTCCCGGCTCCGGGAAGACCATGCTCGCCCGATGCATGCCGACGATCCTCCCCGACATGACGCTGGACGAAGCGCTGGCCGTAACGAAAATCCATTCCGTAGCAGGGCAGATGGAACCGGGACAGGCACTCATCGCCACACGGCCGTTCCGATCTCCCCACCATACAATCTCCGACGCGGGGTTGATCGGAGGCGGGACCTACCCAAAGCCGGGAGAGGTGAGTCTGGCACACCACGGAGTGCTTTTTCTGGACGAGTTGCCGGAGTTCAAGCGCACCGTGCTGGAGGTGCTGCGCCAACCGCTTGAGGACGGCCGCGTCACCATTTCCCGCGCAGCCACCTCGCTCGACTATCCCGCCGAGTTCCTTCTCGTCGCGTCGTGCAATCCCTGCCCGTGCGGGTTTTTCGGCGACGCCAGCGGAAAATGCACCTGCACGCCGCAGATGATCGAACGCTACATGAGCAAGCTCTCAGGCCCGTTGCTTGACCGCATTGACATCCACGTGAATGTGCCGGCTGTGCCGTACAAGGAGCTTGCCGCGGACCCGACCGGGGAGCGATCAGCCGCGATCCGGGAACGGGTCAACCGGGCGCGGGATATCCAGGCGCAGCGCTTCCGTGAACGGGAGGGACTCTTCTGCAACGCCCGCATGGTGAGCCGCGACCTTCGCACGTATTGCCGTATTGACGATCAGAGCCACGAGCTGTTGCGTATGGCAATCCAGAAAATGGGGCTTTCCGCACGCGCACACGACCGCATCCTGAAGGTTGCCCGCACCATTGCCGACCTCGACGGGTCGAATCAGGTAACGGCGCGCCACGTCGCGGAGGCAGTGCAGTACCGAAGTCTCGATCGCCAGTTGTGGTTAAGGTAGTGCGCTCTGCGTGCCGGCCTACCTCGCCGATGTCGGTAGTGCCCAAATACGCGTTGCGGAACTGCGCGTTCGTGTCTGGATTCCCGCCTGCGCGGGAATGACGAACGTTGCGTTCGGGCACAGGGGGCCGGGTCGCCCGGCCCGGTGGCTGGTCGTAACATGGGCATCTTGCCCATGCACGTACATTGATCGCGGCGATTCGTGCACGGGCGGGACCCCTGCTGCGCAGGGCGCAGCCCGTGCTACACGGGTTTGTTCACAAATGGAGATTTTCGCCGCGCGTCCGCGCTGCGGACGACGCACAAAATGATCACAGACGGCGACGGTAATCGTCCACACGCGACGGAGCCACACATGACACCAAAACGCATCCTTTTCATCGGCAACAGCATCACCATCCACCCTCCCAAAGAGGAGATCGGATGGTTCGGGCACTGGGGCATGGCGGCCAGCGCGCCGGAGAAGGACTTCGTCCATGTTCTTCTGAAACGGTTCGCGGAACATGCGGGAGGAGTAGAGCCGGAAGCGCGTGTGGAGAGCGGAGTTGCTTTTGAACGCGGGTACGCGACGTTCGATATCGCGGGGGAATTCATGCCGCTGGCCGGATTCCGGGCCGACCTTGTAGTCCTGGCAATCGGGGAAAACGTGGAGGCCCTTGATACGGAAGAGAAGCAGGGTATGTTCGGTGCGGCCACGGAGCGGTTGCTGAAAGTGGTCAGGCACGGGTACGAGCCAAAGATGGTCGTGCGGAGCTGTTTCTGGGCCGATCCGGCGAAAGACGCGGTGTTGCGCAAAGTCTCCGACAGGATCGGGGGAACCTTTGTGGATATCGGCCACCTTGGAAGCGTTGAGGCGAATTACGCGCGGTCGGAGCGCGAGTACGCTCACGCCGGGGTTGCGGCCCACCCCGGCGATGCAGGGATGGCCGCCATCGCCGATTGCATCTGGAACGCGTTGCATCCCGCCGGATGAGTAGCCGCCCGATTGAAGTCGTCGCCGCGGTAATTCGGCGGGGTGGCAGGGTTCTCGTCACGCAGCGCAACCCTGATTCCCACATGGGTGGAATGTGGGAGTTCCCCGGCGGAAAGGTGGAACCGGGCGAAACTCATGCTGAGACGTTGAAGAGGGAACTGCGGGAGGAACTGGGCGTCCGCACGATCGTCGGGGAGAAAATCACCCTGATCCGCCACGCGTACCCCGATCGAACCGTCCGTCTGCACTTCTACCGCGCAGAACTGCGGGACGGAGGCGAACCCCGCCCGATCGGATGCGCCGCCCTCCGCTGGGTAACGCCGGACGAACTGGCAACGCTTCCCATGCCGCCCGCCGATGCGCCTGTGGTCGGCATGTTGCAGCGCGAACCAAAAACGTAGGGGCAGTTCACGAACTGCCCCCAAACCTCACCGGAACCCCGACACCGCCGCGGCGACCTTACGCTCTTTCCCTCTGCGGAATTGCGGGAAAGTACTGCCAGATGTGGCTCATGCGTTCGGCCTGCCCGAAAAACAACTCGCCGTCCTTGCCGGTCAGCGCGGACGCGAAGACGTAGCCGTACGTTCGCGCGCCGTAAAGAGAAACCGGGGTACCGATGTCGCGCAAGGTTCCGTCACCAGGATCGTACACGAAAAGATGAGCAATGTCATCGTCGCCGCCGCACATACCGAAGAGCCTTCCATCATTCCCCACGGTGAGCGCGCGGATTGTCGGCGATACCCCCGGCTTCCCGAGAGAACGAACAGCCTGTTGCTCCGGATCGAAGGCGAACAGGAACCCGTCTGAACTCCCGCTGCCGTAAATGATTCCGGTTACCGGATCCAGCGCAAACGCCTCCGCCCGGTTATGGATCTCCCTCCCGGCCGCGCAGGGAATCCAGATATCGAGATCCACAAGTCTTTCGTCTTCCGGGGAAAAACGCCAGAGCGAGCCATTGCAGGCGGTGCCCCAGATATTGCCCCCGTTATCGCGCACCAGCACCCGGGAAAACCGATGCACCGCATCCACTTTGCCGAAGGTGCGCACTTCCCATTCCTCGTGGTCTGTTTCCACGGCGAAAAAGGTACCAGTGCGGTCGGAGACGCCGTAAATCGTCTTGCGGAGTTCATCGAAGACTGCGCAGGCGATCCCCTCGTCCGAAAACACGCGTGCTTTTTCCGTGTATCCGGGACGCGAGAAACCCCATTCCTGGAAACAATCGTACGGCCACGGCACTGGCGGATGGCTGTAGAGACTGCCTCCGAACGAACCGCTGGCAGCGAGAAAAATGGTTCGGTCGGGTGCCGGCATGACAGCCGTGCAGGCCGTCGCGCCAGGTATTACTCCCAGATCGTGAACGATGCCTGTGACGCCACGGGTCATGGCCGCGAACACATGGGCCGCCCGCCCGGCTGTTCCACCGAAAACCATCCGCGTGGAGTCCATTCCGAGGCTGATGATGGCGCATTCATCCGCCGGAATCGGCGTGGTAATCCCGGGGAATGCCAGCGGCATCGCCACCATCGCTCCTTCCTGCGTGAAACTGCGATGGTGGTATTTCTCAATGTTCTTCACGTGGCTCGAGCTGAGGTCGAATTCCGGGTTTTTCGACGGATGCACGGGCCATTGCTTGTTGCTGAGATCAAGTGCCATCGGTGTCGCTCCTTGGAATTGTCAGCCCCACGTCCTCAACGGCTCGTGCAAATCGCTTCGCCCCGACGGATTGTCCATCGGCAGCCGGAACATACCCGAAGGCGTGCCGCCCACATGGCCGAAATACAGATTGCCGAACCTGTCTCTGCCCGCGCGGGAAACGTATTGGGACGGGCGCCCCTCTTCCTTAAGATACGCGAAGTCCTTTTTCTCCATCGTCTGCGGGTTCACCTGACAGACGACGCCTACCGCGCCCTCCGGCGTGGGAAAGGACGATTTTTCCGGCCAGCGGGAATGCACGAAGTAGAGCATGCCGTCCGCGCCAAACACGAGCCCGCCGGCATGGTCGGAGAAGGTATCCGCAGGGTAAGAGTGATCGCGTTCCTGCGTTACCGGCCCGAAATCCTCCATGCGGCCGAATTCCCCCTCTTCCGGCCAGTAACGGAACAAATGCATATGCTCCCGCCACGTCACCCCGTAGATGCAGTCCCCTTCCGGCGAAGCAACGGCATCATAAAACACCGAATGCCAGCGTGATTGATACGGCTCGCACGGCAGATATGCGGGAATTTCCTCTAACCGGTCGCGGTCTGGATCGTACCGAACGAGTTGGCCCATGTCCGAAGATGTGTACGCACGGCCTTTTCGATCAGTGAACACGATCTGGGAATTGATTGCGCCGATACGGCCCAGATCCCTCCTCGACCGCGTCGTTATGTCGTACACGACGAAATGGTCTCGCGGGTACGTGATGCAGTACAGCTTGCCTCGTTCCTCGTCCAACGCCATGCATCGAGCACCTTCCCGGGGAGCAATCGTATCCCACCAGAGAACGGTGTCGGTTTTGGTATCGAAGGCCATCAGGGCTGACCCGCGAAATGCTTTCCGCGGATCATTCCAGTCAGCCCAGGGCGAATAAAGGAAGTCGCCAAGCGCCGGGCCGCTGAGATGGGTTGCCGCGTACAGAATGCCGTCGTGCCTGGAAGGGCAAAAGCAGTAGTGGATTTTGCACTGGGTCGCTCGCCCGGAATCGGGCGGGTCGTTTGTCTCCTTCGAAGCGTCCACAAGGTAGTCGAGACGATCCAGTTCGTCATTGTACCGGGCGATGTAGACACTTACACCTCCCAGCCCCTCGGAACAGACCGCGATGTAGATGCGCCCGTCGGGCCCTGTTGAGAGGGACCAGCACGAGTCTGATACCGGCACGTCCGAAAACGGGTAAAACTTCGGAGTGTGAGGCATCGCTATCTCCTTGGCGTGTGGTGAGGCGCAAGGCGGGAGGAGGTCCCCGACTCAGCGCGAACAATGAAGATTATAGGCGCCTTCGTCTCAATACCAAAGCCCGGAGGAACGGCTTATGCTTGAGAACCTGTGGGTACGGGCGTAGATTTAATGGGTTGTCATTTGTTGGACGGAGAAATGTGGCGTGGATTTTCAACCGGGGAAGCACTACATAGGCGTGGGAGTGGGCGGGATCATTACGGGCTCTGACGGGCGGGTTCTGCTTGCCCGAAGGAGCAACGCCGCTCGCAATCAGAGAGGTCAATGGGAGAACCCCGGGGGTGCGCTGGAATTTGGAGAGCGCTTTGAAGACGCGATCGTCCGCGAAATTCACGAAGAACTTGACATAGAGGTTGTGCCGGTAGGGCTTCTGCGCGTTGTCAATCACATCATTCCGGCGGACCATCAGCACTGGGTTTCCCCTACATTCGTGTGCCGGCATGTTCGTGGTGTCCCTCACATCAACGAGCCGCTGAAATGCAGTGCGGCGGAATGGTTCGCGTTGGATGATCTGCCTGAGCCGCTGACCGCGATCTCGCGTACTGATCTCGAGTATTACAGACAAGTTGTCGAATCCGGTCGCCCACTGCTGCCAGTAACCTGGTGCTCCCCGGAGTTACCTGTCTCATGATGACGTTCTCTCGATCGCCGATACAAACGGGAGTGTTGCTGTGAATTTGTTCAAAAGGTTTTTCAACAAGAGCAAACGCGAAATCAAGCGTCTTCGGCCTGTCGTCGCCGAGATAAACGCGAAGTACGAGTTGCTTCATGATCTGCCGGATGAGGCAATCAAAGGAAAAACCGACGAATTCAGAAAGCGCCTGGCGGACGGCGAGACCCTGGACGATCTCATGGTCGAGGCGTTCGCCGTTGTCAAAGAGACGATGCGCCGTTTCACTGAACGGAAGATGGAATGGGATGTCTGCGGGAACATGACTCCGTGGTTCATGGTGCCGTTTGATGTTCAGCTGGTGGGTGCCATCGTTCTGCATCAAGGCAAAATCGCGGAAATGGCGACCGGAGAAGGCAAGACTCTCGTCGCCGTATTGCCGCTCTACCTCAACGCGCTTCCCGGAAAAGGTGCGCACCTCGTCACCGTGAATGACTACCTCGCCCGGCGCGACGCAAGCTGGAATGGTCCCATTTACCACTGGCTCGGGCTCTCGGTTTCCGTTCTTCAGGATCCGAACGCGAACAACGGCATTGAGAGTTACAAAGTCGATTGGAATGAAACGCAGGGGTACCACCTTGTGCCGATCTCTCGCCGGGAAGCTTACGCCTGTGATGTGACCTACGGCAGGCAGGATCAGTTCGGATTTGACTATCTCTACGACAATATGGCGTGGGATATTGCCGACATTCGTCATCGGGGCTTCAATTTCGCGATCGTGGACGAGGCTGACCAGCTTCTTATCGACGAGGCACGGACGCCGCTCATCATCAGCGGGCAGGTACCGGAGTCCAAAAGCGAACGTTACGTGGAACTTAAGCCTCGCGTGGAGAAGCTGGTAAAGGAACAGAGCCGGATAGTCGCGGAACTGGTCGACGACGGCGAGCGGCTGTGGGAAGCGGGAGAAACGTACGCCGGCGCAAAGAAGCTGCTGCAGGCTCAACGCGGCGCTCCGAAACAACGAAAACTCATGCGGCTCTGCGAGAGCGGTGAGGTGAAAAAGGCGATCGTCAGGGTAGAACTCGATTACATGCGCGATAAGCGCACTCCCGAACTCGACGAACCATTGCTCTATTCAATCGACGAGAAAAATCACTCGGCGGAGATCACTGACGAGGGCCGCTCCCGCCTTCTGCTCACCGAGGACAAAAGACGCTTCATTTCGCTCATGGACACCGTCCGCCGCATCGAACGCGATGAGAACGTTGACGACGCGGTCAAACAGGAGCGCCTCGAGAAGGAATTCCGTGCGTACATCAACGAGACGAAGGGGCGAGCGATCACGTCAGAAGCTGGCGACGTCGTTCGTGCGATTGAACTCGATGAGGTACTCACCGACGAGCAGAAGCGCGTGCTGCTCAAGGAGCAGTTTGCACTGGCCGTGGACTACGCGTCCCGCGGGTTCATTCGATTCTCGCTGACCGACGAGGCCGAGGGTCCGGAAGACGATGCGCAAGCGGACCGCGATGCCGGACGCGGAAAAATCGTCGAGTCCGCATCGAACTGGGTGAAACAGGCCATCAGGCGTCTCTCGTACCCTGGAAGAGAAATCGAGGAACGAATCTCGGCGAATGAGTACTTGACGAGCCAGGACAAAGGGGACCTCACCAAGGCTCTTTCCGATGCATTCGCCGCAGCGGAACGAGAAGGGCTTTCGCGGCCATCTTTCGACGACGTGACGGCGTTCGTCACTCACAACGAAAAGCTGGACACTCCTGCGAAAGCGGGGCTGCTGGCCGATGCATATCGCGCGTACATGGAGGCGCAGACCCAGAGACTTGTTCTGCCCGATCTTGCCCAGATCCTGCACCATGTTGAACAGAGTGACGTCCTCTCGGCGGATCAGAAATTCGCGCTGGTCGAAGACATGTTTCGCGTGTATTTCGACGATTCCCGGCGCAAGTTTATCCTTCCCGACCTCAGCGAGAACCTTGAACTGATCGAGAAGAGCACCGTTTTCTCAGAGGACCAGAAGAGGAAGCTCATCGATTTCCAGTATTCGAGCTATGCGGATGCGGCAGACCGCATCCACGGAATGTCCAATCTCATCCGTGCATACGGGCTGTTCGAACGCGATGTGAACTACGTGGTTCAGGATGACAAGGTCGTCATCGTCGACGAGTTTACGGGAAGGCTTCAACCGGGGCGACGGTATTCCGACGGACTGCATCAGGCTCTTGAAGCGAAAGAAAACGTCACGGTGGAACGTGACACGCAGACCGTGGCCACCATTACGGTCCAGAATTACTTCCGCATGTACGACAAACTCGCGGGTATGACGGGCACCGCGGAAACCGAAGAAGATGAGTTGTGGGGAATCTACAAGCTGGAAGTCATAGTCATCCCGACGAACAAACCCGTGAGGCGAATCGATCTGGACGACGTGATCTTCCGCACGAAGCGGGAGAAGTTCAACGCCGTCGTCGAAGAGGTAGAACAACTGCACCAGCAGCATCTGCCAGTGCTCATCGGAACGCGATCCGTCGAAACGAGCGAGCTTCTCAGCAGGATGTTGAAGCGCAAGGGCATCGCCCACTCCGTTTTGAACGCCAAATACCACCAGATCGAAGCGGAAATCATTGCGAAGGCCGGGCAGCCCGACGCGGTGACAATCGCTACGAACATGGCGGGACGAGGCACCGACATCAAGATTCCGAGAAGCCTCATCAAATGCGACGAGTGCAAGCTTCGCAGCGGCCTTCCTGAAAGCACAATCACTGCTGACGGCATGACGATCAAAGACTGTCTGGAAAAACAACCCTGTGGCTTGCACATCATCGGAACGGAACGGCACGACGCGCGCCGTATCGACCGCCAGCTCAGAGGCAGATCCGGGCGACAAGGTGATCCGGGTGCTTCGCAGTTCTTCCTTTCGCTGGAAGATGACCTCATGCGCCTTTTTGGCTCGGAGCGCATCGCGAATATCATGACACGACTCGGTGCTCAGGAAGGCGAGGTAATCCAATCCCCGCTGGTGACGAAAGCCATCGATCGAAACCAGCGTACGATCGAGGCAAACAATTTCGAGATAAGAAAGCGGCTGCTGGATTACGACGATGTGATGAACCAGCAGCGCGAAGTCATTTATGACCGCCGTCGGTTTGCCCTGGAGAATGACGATTTGACCGGCGAGATCCGGTCGCTGACCATGAACGCGATTGATGACATCATCACCCGATTTGCCGAAAACGAGAACGATGGAGAGGGCTGGGATTTTGGTGCGCTCAATGCGGAACTGAGTAAGAGATTCGGGGTGGAGGCAAACCTCCGTTTCGGACCAGAGGAAACAGTCTCTGATGAGGTGATCCGGCAGAGGGTGACAAACGCGGTTCTCTCAAAGTACGAAGCTCGTTGCAACGAGCTTCGGCGCGAGGCCCGTAGACAAGGCGCGGAGGACGAAGAGGTTTTTGTGCGCCGACTCCACAAAATCGCGGTCTTGTCGGCTGTTGACGACCGCTGGCGCGAACACCTCACCGACATCGAGGACATGAAAGGTGGAATTCACCTTCGCCAGTATGGTCAGAAAGACCCCGTGGTCGAATTCAAACGTGAGGCGTACGACATATTCGAAAACCTCATCCGCGAAATCGACCGGCAGACGCTGGAAATAGTGTTCAAGTCACAACTTCCCTCAGAACGCGAAGTGGAAGCGCGCAGACGCGCCGCCGCGGAGTTGATGGCCACCCACGCTGAGATGGAAGGGTTTGATGCGGGAGAGGGCGCGCCAGTGGCCGTCGCGGAACCCGAAATCCGCACGGTGGGCGGGCGTGGCGCACGGAAGCCGGTAACCGCGGCCCGTGCTTCTGCGCCCAAATCCGCGCCGCAGCAGACGAAGGCCGTACCTCGCGTGAGCCGCAATTCGCCGTGCCCGTGCGGGAGTGGCAAGAAGTACAAGTATTGCCATGGAAAGGACGAGACTTGACCACAAAGACCGGGTTGTCGAGATCCCCTACGGTCCTGACGATCCTTGCCGCGGTCGGCTTTCCAATTTCCCTTTATCTGATTTTCGTGGCGACCCCGCTCGATGCAGAACTGGGATTCACGCAGAAGATCTTCTATTTCCATGTGCCGTGCGCATGGATCACATACCTCGCCTTTTTCGTCGGAAGTGGCTCAGGAGTAGCCTATCTGTTAAGACGTTCCAGACGCTGGGACCATCTCGCCCACGCCTCCATTGAAGTCGGAACAGTATTCACGACCCTTGTGCTCGTAACCGGGCCTCTTTGGGCACGACCGGCGTGGGGTGCGTACTGGGTCTGGGACGCCCGCCTCACGACTACCTTTGTGCTCTGGCTTATAGAAATAGCCTATCTTCTGCTCCGGGAATTCGTCGAAGAACCGGAGAAGGCCGCGCGATTTTGTGCCGTTCTGGGGCTTTTAGGGGCACTTGACGTACCAGTGATCCATTTCTCCGTTGTGCTGTGGCGAGGTCTCCACCCGGAGGCAGTGGTCCTGTCTCCACGGGGGTTTGCGAGCGGGCTTCCTGCCGATTTTCTGGTGGCTCTGGTCGTTTCCCTTGCGACATTTACGGTGCTTTTTGGAGTGATGCTGTCGCTGAGATACCGCGTTCTTCGCGCGACCGAACAGATTGATTACCTGCGGCGCGGCGCAGGCTGAACAAGACAGGAGTATTCCGATGGAGAGGCATTTTCACGCCAGACTGCGCCCCGTAGCCGTCTTTTTGTTGCTCTCTTTCTCTGTTGTATTCGCTTCGGGTCAGGCGTGGGCGGGGGACGCTCGGGTCGGCGATGTCACCCTGTGGAGAAACGCTCATTTCGTAGTGGCCGCGTACGGCGCTGTGTGGCTCGGGACGGTATTGTACATCCTTCGCCTGCTCCGCCGGATTGCTGCGCTGGAGCGCGATATTGCCCGTCTTCAGGCGGACCAGAAAAGAACCTCCTCCTGATTCCTCGATCACTGGCCGCCGCTCCCTCCCCCCCGCACCTCAAACATCGATCCGGCCGATCGTCCCCTCCTGCCGAAGCAACGAATCCAAAAAATCTCTTGAGCATGTAATACGTTGTTTTTTAAAGATTAAAAACAGAACACTCCTTACTGAGGCAAAAAAAAACTTCTTAGCATCTTGACGGAAACTATGTCCGTGCATATTCTAGTGGTGAGCAGGGGCATTTAGGGGAGAAATGGCTGAATTCGGTTCCTGCAAGGGGCGCGCACATCCGGCAACCCGAACTGCCCCACCCCTGTGAACAGGACAAACTCATGGCAACCGGTCCACTCGGAGTTGTTCGGCGACAGGCCAGCTTCGTCGGCAACTACCGTCACGTTGTGGATGCGCAGGGACGGATCCAGGTCCCTCGTGCCATCCGCAAAGCCATGCTTCCCGAATCGCAGGGGACTCTGTACGTCACGCGGGGGTTGGACGGGTGCCTTTTCGCGTATCCTCTCGACACGTGGCAGAATCTCGCGGAGCAGTGGGAGGCCGCGCTTAACGACGCGCCGTCGTTTGAGAAGCGCAACGAAATCCGCGTCATGACGTCTCACGCGTGCGAAGCCAGGCTGGATGGTCAAGGTCGCATTTCCATCCCGGCGTACCTGCTGAAAGCCGTTGACATTAGATCGGAAGCGTTATTCGTCGGCGTCACCTATCGGATCGAAATCTGGAACCCTGATCGCTACGAAGCGGCGATAGCGGCCGCCGAAAACTCGTTTGAACAGAATATGCGGAACCTCGTCTCGTTCCGGCAGAACCGACAGAGCGGTTGATCCGGATGCCGGAACATTATCGGTGGCACGTGCCGGTGCTGGCAGATCAGGCGGTCGAGGCACTTGTCTGGCGAAATGACGGCACCTACGTCGATGCAACCGTAGGTGACGGCGGGCATGCAGAGAAGATTTGTGAGCGGCTGGCCGGAGGCGGTCGGCTTCTGGCCATAGACAGGGATCCAGAGGCTCTCGAACGCGCGGCGGACCGCCTCAACCAGTATAAAGACCGCGTCGTTTTCGCGGGGGCATCGTTTGCGCGGCTCGATGAACTCGCTGAAAATGCGAACCTGGGGCCCATTTCCGGGATACTGTTTGACCTGGGAGTGTCGTCGCGACAACTCGACCAACCGGAACGCGGGTTCAGCTATCGGTCGGAAGGACCCATAGATATGCGTATGGGACCTGACACGGAAACTGCGGCGGCCACCATTGTGAACGAGTGGCCAGAACCGGAGCTTGCGCGTCTCTTTCGCGTTTTCGGCGAGGAGCCGCACGCCGCATCCATCGCTCGATCGATCTGCCAGCGGAGGAACCGTCGGCCTTTGGCAACCACCTCGGACCTCGTGGAGGCGATAGGCCGGCGAGGAACACATCCGGAAAAGACACTTTCGCGCGTGTTTCAGGCGCTCAGAATCGCGGTGAACGACGAGCTGGCTTCATTGAACCGGGTACTGGGACTTGTGCCGGACCTGCTTGAACGTGGCGGAAGACTCGTGGTGATCTCGTATCACTCACTCGAAGACAGGTCGGTAAAGGCATGGATGCGAATGGAAACCCGAGGTTGCATTTGTCCGCCGACCGTGCCTGAGTGCCGGTGCGGACACGTTCCCCGGATGAAAGCGATTACACGCCGGGCAGTTATGCCGACGACAGAAGAAATCGCGGGGAATTCGCGTTCGAGAAGCGCGCGTATGCGCGTGGCGGAGCGATTGTGAGAGCTCACAATCTGTTCTGGGGCGCAGCCATCGTGGTGCTGGCCGTCGCGACGATGATCGCATTCGTGTGGAAAGGTTGGCACTCACGCCAACTTGCCCTGCGCTTGGAGCAATTGCGCGCGGAACGGAGGGAGTTGCTGGATGAACAGGACAAGCTGCGCGCCCGCGCGACTGCCCTCTCTCACGCGGCAAGGATCAAGGACATCGTGAGCGAACGGTTGGGGCTCGTGGAGCCCACAACGCCACCGATCGACGTGCCTGCAATCGGGTCGCTCGGGTCTCCGGACTCGTTGGCGGAATGCAGGGCAACAGGAACAGAGATTTTGCGTGCGATGCACTCTCGATCGTCCTCGGGGCAATAAACCGCGGCTGCAGTAGGGCACACAATGCTTTTCGGGATACCACAAGGCGGAACCGATGCCAACAACGCAACATGAACCTGGTCTGGAACGGGATGTTGCACTCGAGGCGTCGGCCGTCCGTCGGCGCGTTCCGCCGCCGGATACCGACCACAAGCGGCCAGGTCTGCCGTTTCCCGGAGAGCTGAGAACCGCACCGGCGGAGGCGAACCCCCCTCGCCCCGATTTTGTAACCGCTCCCGGACAAACCCCGCCTCTCGAACCGAAATACAGACCGTACGACGGCCCTGCACAGAGAGCTCACACCATCCGGCTGGTGATTGTCGGAATTCTGTGGCTCCTCGGATTGGCGGCGATCACGAGCCGTCTCGTCAAGATCCAGATTCTTGACCACGAGAAATACCTTGCGAAAGCGGCCGGACAACAAGAACGGCAGATCACCCTTGCCGCGAGACGAGGGAAGATTACCGATCGAACCGGGCGCGACCTTGCGGTAAGTCTTGCAGCAGCTTCCGTCTCCGTGAACCCACGCAAACTCACCGAGATGAAACTGCTTTCGGAAAGGGTGTCCGAAGTATCTGGAGAGCCGGCGCAGCGAATATACCAGAGAATCTCCAAACCCGGACGAGCGTTCGCGTGGGTAGCACGGAATATTGAAACGGATCAGGCGCAGCGGATATTCGCGCTTGCACCCCACGCGATGACGATTCATCCGGTCACCAAAAGAAAACATCCGCTCGGGGGACTCGCCGGACAGGTTCTGGGGCACGTTTCCATAGACAATGTCGGGGGCGAGGGTCTCGAGGCGCTCTACAACCAGCAGTTGCGCGGGAAAGACGGGTGGATGATTTCCCTTGTGGACGGGCTTGGAGAACAGGTCCCGAACACGGCCCAGCCGCTTATGCCACCTGTGCACGGAAACGACCTCACGCTCACCATTGACGCCGACTACCAGGCCATTGTAGAGCAAGAGCTTTCCAAAATGGTGGATTCCTTGCATGCTGCCGGAGGGTTGGCGGTCCTTTACGAAGCATCAACCGGCGCGATCCGAGCAATGGCAAACGTGCCTACCTACAATCCCGATGAGTCCTCCCAGACCAGGAACGGAGCGCTTCGGCGGAACCGTGCCATCACGGACCCGTACGAACCCGGTTCCATGTTCAAGGCGATAACCGTGTCTGCGGCGATGGCTGAAGGAAAGGTCACACCGGACGACATGATCGATTGCCAAGGGGGACGTATAAGTGTCGCCGGAGGGATGATTCGCGATAGCCACCCCAACGGCGTTCTGGACGTCCGGGGTGTCATCGCACACTCTTCGAACGTAGGAACGATAAAGATTTCCCAGCGCATATCGTCCGAGACTTTCTATGGGTACATGCGTGCGTTCGGGCTCGGTTCAGTGACGAACGTGGACCTCCCCGGGGAGACACGGGGATTACTTGCGCGGCCGTCGCGCTGGTCAGCGCGAACACACGCGACAATCGCAATGGGTCAGGAGGTGGGCGTTACCGCGCTGCAAATGGCCGTGGCGTACGGTGCGATAGTGAACGGCGGAGTACTTATGGCGCCCCGCGTGGTCGAAAAAATAACGACTCCCGATGGGAGGATTATCCACGCGTACGAACCCAGAAAGGTGAGACAGGTCATTCCGGCGGCAGTGGCGGATTCCATGGTGAACATGCTCTGCGGCGTGGTTGAAAAAGGTACCGGGAAGAAAGCCGCGATCCCCGGCGTACGCGTCGGAGGTAAGACCGGGACCGCGCAGATGGCGGCAGCCGGGCGGCGTGGGTACGAGCGGGGCGCCTACATCGCCTCGTTCATCGGGTTCCTCCCGGACATGGACCCGCGTCTCGTCTGTGTGGTTTCTGTCACGAAGCCCCAGGGTAGCTATTACGGGGCCACGGTCGCCGGACCCGTGTTCAAAAACATCATGACCCGGATCATCAACCGCGACGCGGCTGTTTTGCAAAGACCTTCTGATGCCGTCTACCCACGAATGCCAGATGTTGTCGGCATGTCGGAAATCGGCGCTACTGCCCGATTGGCGTCGCTCGGAATTCCGGTTCGTTGTTTTGGTCGTGGTTCCGTGGTAGTGTCGCAATGGCCGCCGCCGGATTGCCGTGTCTCGCCGAACCGACCCGCGTGGATGACGCTTGCCGAAGGTGAGGGACTTGCCAACATGTTGCCGGACGTGACGGGAACGCCGGTGCGGCAGGCGGTAGCAACCCTCTCGGCCGCGGGTTTTGTTCCCCGATGGGAAGGCAGCGGAATCGTTATTGCTCAGGAACCTGCGCCGGGTACGCTTCCCGAACCCGGCTGTACCGTCGTGCTGCGATGCCAACGAGCTCTCGGAACAGCGGGCGCGATGTTGGAACCAGATGGTCGGGAAACTCCTTCTGGGGAACGCCAGGAGCCAGAGGCGAGCGTGGATGATGCGGATGTTGTGATGATCGACGCAAGCGACGTGGCGTCAAAGCCGACGTCACCAGGCGCACCGATAATCCGACGGAGACGAAGCCAGTGACGGGTGCACCGTGGACTGCAAAGGCCATTGCGGGCGCCGTTCCGGGCAGCCTTTTCTTCGGCGGCAGTGCAGGTGACCGGCCGTTGACGTGCATCGTCACTGACTCGCGCACGGCTCGCGAAGGAGCCCTTTTCTGTGCATTACCCGGGACAAAGGTCGATGGGTGGAGGTTCGCCGCGCACGCGTGTGAGCGGGGAGCTTCCGCAGTACTTGCACCAGTCCGAATCGAGGGGCTTGCGGTACCTCAGATCGTGGTTCCCGATGTCCGGAGAGCGCTTGCAGTCGTGGCCAGTGCCTGGTACGGGAACGCCGACAGGAACACAGCGCTGGTAGGCGTCACAGGCACTAATGGAAAAACAACAACTGTGCGCCTTGTTGGCTCGGTCGGCGCTGCCGGTGGCTTTGTTCCTTCCACCATAGGAACGCTCGGTGCAACTCTCCGCGGTGAGGACTTCCCGTTCGACACGGCATGGAACACCACACCAGAGGCGCACGAACTGCGCCGACTTCTGAAAGCACTGAACGATGCCGGTTCAACGCTTACGGCGATGGAGGTATCGTCACACGGCCTGGCTCTCGACAGGGTCTGGGGTCTGAGCTTCAGAGTCGCGGTGTTCACGAACCTGACTGCGGACCACCTGGATTTTCACGGATCGCTTGATGAATACTTCCGCGCAAAGGCGCGTCTTTTTGAGGATCTGGCACCGTCGAGTACCGCAGTAATCAACATCGACGACCGACATGGTCAAAAGCTCGTTGGACGCACGGCTGCGAAAATTCTTACGTACGGATTCTCGCCGTCTGCCGATATCCATCCCTTGGAAGTGGCGGATTTGCCCTGGATAAAAGGCAGAGTGAAGTTGCCGCAGGGAACCATCACGCTGGAAATGCCGCTTGCGGGAAGGTTCAACGTCGCCAACGCAATGGCTGCAATCGGAACGGGGCTGGCGCTCGGGCTCGCGCCGGAAGAAATAGCGAGGGGGTTGAAAGACGCTACGCCCGCGCCGGGCCGATTCGAGCCAGTTCAGGCGGGTCAAGACTTCGCGGTCATTGTGGATTACGCCCACACACCTGATGCGCTGGAAAACGTCCTGATGGCAGCACGGTCCATGACGGGAAACATGGGACGCGTGATCTGCGTTGTCGGCTGCGGCGGAGATCGCGACCCGTTCAAACGACCGGTTATGGGACGAATAGCTTCGGAGATCGCGGACGTCTGCGTATTCACCTCGGACAACCCTCGTTCTGAAGACCCGGAGGCCATCCTGGACGCGATTTCCGAAGGCGTGCCGAAAGGTCGCACTTTCGAACGCATAGAATCCAGAAAAGCTGCGATCCGGCACGCGATTTCGGTTGCGCGGCGAGGAGACATTGTCGTTATCGCAGGCAAAGGGCACGAACCGTATCAGGAAATCCAGGGCGTCCGGTACCCCTTCGACGACCGATTGGAGGCACGCGCCGCTCTCGAGGAATTGGCCGGGAAAACCATCAAAAAGCCGTAATGGAAGGAAACATATCCCGTGGACGCGTACAGCCCGGAACAGATAGCCGAGATCACTGGCGGCACGGTGCTCAATGGCAGTCAGGGACCCGTAACCGGCGTCTCGATTGACAGCCGCCGAGTGAACAAGGGAGATCTCTTCGTCGCCGTTACGACGCAGACGAACGACGGGCATCGTTTCGTCGGGGATGCGTTCGCGAAAGGGGCGAGAGCTGCACTGGTAGATCGGAGAAAGGTGGAAGCCCATCTGCGTGAATGGGATATCTACACGCTCATCGCCGTCGATGACCCGGTCGCCGCACTTCAGAAACTGGCACGTGCCCACAGAAGGAAATTCGCCATACCGGTGGTCGCAGTGACTGGCTCCAACGGCAAAACCACCACCAAGGAGTTCATCGCATCAGCGCTTGCGGGACTCGGACCTGTACTGCGAACTGAAGGCACGCTTAACAATCACCTTGGCGTTCCGCTGACGCTTCTTGAGATAACGCAGGAACACCGCGCCGGAGTGGTCGAAATGGGCATGAATCACGCAGGCGAGATCCATCTCCTCGGAACGATCGCAGAAGCGACAGTCGGCGTCATCACGAACACCGGACAGGCCCACCTGGAGAGCTTCCCCTCATTTGATGCTCTCGTGGACGCGAAATGGGAACTGGTCGGTACGCTTACGGGTGACCGCATGCTGGTACTGAATCGCGACGACGTGGGTCTCGTAGCTCGGGCGAGAAGATGGGACGGGACGATTCGGTGGTTTGGAATCGAAAGCGATTGCGCGTTCAAAGCGTCCGCCTTGCAGCAGGGCCAGGATGGGTGCTGGAGCTTTGTCGTCAACGGCTCGGAAGTCCAGTTGCGAATTCCCGGCCGGCATATGGTGTACAACGCGCTCGCTGCGATCGCCGCCGCCGATGCCCTCGGCATTCCGGCAGGTGAGGCAGCCGTCGGCATATCTCGCACCGAACCGGCGGACAGAAGAATGAGATCGCTCTGGATTCGTGGCGTTCTCGTGTTGGATGACGCGTACAATGCCAATCCCACCTCTGTCCGCGCCGCTTTGCAGACCCTTATGACGCTTGAGCCGGGAAAGAGCGGCCGAAGAATAGCTGTCCTGGGCGGTATGCGTGAGCTGGGTGAACAGAGCCTCGCTCTTCACCGCGAAGTCGGCTCGTACGTCGCCGGGCTCGGTGTGAACCTCCTCACTGTCGGCGAACTGGGCAACATCATTGCACAGGGAGCGCGATCCGCGGGCGCTTCAGAAACACCTGGATTCGAGACTCAGGAAGCGTGCGCCGAGTGGCTCAGGAATAACCTCAGAGAAGGTGACGTCGTTCTCGTAAAAGGCTCGCGCAGCGAGCACATGGAGTTGGTGATAGACCATCTCCAGAAAGCACTCTCTTGACCGTGGAGAGAACGTCTGTGGAAGCACCACTCATCGACGCGAATTCCTTGAACTGGGTGCACGAACGCCTCGGTGACACGGGTGCCTCTCGCAAACAGGTCGTCCGAGAAGCGGCTGGATCGGGCAAAGCCGAAGGGGCGGAACAAGCCCTGGCCAGTTCTTCTCAGCCGCTCGACGTCATCCTTCTGGCCGTCACAATCATGATCGTCGGTTTTGGCGCAACGATGGTGTACAGCTCAAGCAGCGTCATCGCCGCGGAAAAGTTCGGTGGGCCGGCGCACTTTATGGTCCGGCAGGTCACGCGCGCGGGATTAGGACTTTTGTGCCTTATCGCTGCCCTGTTTGTCCCGGTGGATCGCGTGCGGAAGTATTTCCCGCATTTTGCATTTGCGTCCTTTTCGCTCCTTTTGTTGCCGGCCCTGTTCAGTGTTGCATACAAGGGCGCGCGAAGCTGGGTAAACCTTCTGGGATTGACCCTGCAACCGTCGGAAATCGTCAAATTCGCGCTGATTCTCTACCTTGCTGACCGTTTGACGAAACACCAGGAAAGACTGGAAAGCCTCAAGGACGGCGTGTTACCGCTTATCGGACTGATCTGCATACCGCTGGGCATAATTGTGCTCGAACCGGATGTCGGAACAGCCGTGGCAATGGCCGCCGTGTTCGGAGTGATGATGTTCGTCGCCAACATACGTATGCGACACATTCTGCCTTTGATGGGTGCAGTCGCGCTTGCCGTGTACGTCTTGATAATCATCGAGCCTTACAGGCTGAAGCGGCTCGAAGCGGGATATCAGATCCAGCAAGGCTTCGTCGCCATGGGTTCCGGCGGTTTGCTCGGCAGGGGCCTCGGGAGAAGCATTCAGAAATACTTTTTCCTGCCGGAACCGTATACGGATTCGATCCTCCCGATAATCGGTGAGGAATTTGGGTTCATAGGCACGGTTGCGGTTGTTCTGCTCTTTTGCCTCTTCGGCTGGCGCGGACTTCGAATCGCGTACCAGCAACCGACACTTTTTCGGTTCCTGCTTGCAACGGGCCTCACGGCGAACATTCTGATGTACGCGTTGTTGAATATGGCCGTAATGACGGCACTGATGCCGACCACCGGGTTACCGCTGCCATTTATCAGTTACGGAGGTTCCTCCCTCGTGCTCAACCTTGCCGGAACCGGACTTCTTCTCAACCTTTCCCGCCAGCGCCGCTTGAGAGAAGGCGAGGAAGAAGTCAAAGAGGACACGGAATGAACGGTGAGAGCGCGGTTCCGATGTTCCACAAAATCCGCCGGATCCACATGGTCGGAATCGGCGGGAGCGGAATGAGTGGAATCGCTGAGGTATTGCACTCTCTCGGGTTCGCGGTGACGGGTTCTGACAGGCTTTTGAGTCCCGTGACGGCGCGCCTTGAATCAATTGGTATCCCTGTGGCGGAAGGGCATGACGCCGCCAATGTCCGGGGCGCCCAGGTCGTCGTCTATTCCTCTGCCGTAAAGGCGGACAACCCCGAGCTGATCGCCGCTCAGGCAGGTAAGATTCCGGTCATCGAGCGGTCGGAAATGCTGGGCGAGTTGACGCGGATGAGGTTCACCATCGGAATCGCGGGAACTCACGGGAAAACCACCACGACTTCAATGGTCGGTCAGCTTCTGACGCACGCAGGAATGGCACCTACGATCATCGTGGGCGGGATCACGAAGAGTCTGGGATCTGGCGGAATTCTGGGCAAAGGCGGCTATTTTGTCGTGGAAGCGGACGAGTACGCGCGGACGTTTTTGCGGATGTTCCCCACAATCGGCGTGATCACCACTCTCGAGGCGGATCACCTCGACTGTTATCGCGATTTCGGCGAAATCGAGAGCGCGTTCAAAGCCTATCTCGAGCGATTGCCGTTTTTCGGCGTCGCCATACTCGGAATAGATGATCCGAATGTGCGCGCGCTCGTCCCCTCCATACGCAGGAGGGTGGTCACGTACGGGTTCGCGGGTGATGCGGATGTCCGGGCAATTGACGTCCGTTCGTGGGAGAAAGGGAGCCGGTTCTCGGTCGTCGCAAACGGTGAGAACTTGGGAGAGGTAGCACTGGCCGTCCCTGGTCGGCACAACGTCCAGAATGCGCTCGCTGCGATCGTAGTCGCGCGGGATCTCGGCGTTTCCGTGCAACAGATTCGGGAAGGACTGGCGGGCTTCTCTGGCGTGGACCGTCGCTTCCAGGTGAGGGGGAAGGTCCACGGGGCAACAATCATTGACGACTTCGCACACCACCCGACGGCAGTTCGTGTCACGCTGGACACGGCACGTAGCATGGCGGGAGAAGGCGCGCGATTGCTGGTGGCGTTCCAGCCCCACCTATTCAGCCGTACTCGGGACATGTACGGGGAGTTCGGCGCCGCACTTGCGAGGGCAGAACTCGTGCTGATCCTGGACATCTACCCTTCACGCGAGACCCCCATCGAGGGGGTGACCAGCCGGCTGGTCGCAGAGGCGTGCTCGCGGGCGGGCGCGCGGGATGTGCGTGAGGTCCATTCCCACGAAGAAGCCGCTGCCATTCTCCGCGATTCTGCGAGGGCCGGCGACATCGTTCTGACAATCGGCGCGGGTGACATCTGGAAGGTGGGTACCGCTCTGGCTGAAACCGAGGAGAACAGCTGACATGGCGGAAGAAACGCCTCCGACAACGTCAGAAAGCGGCACCGGCCTCCGTCAGCGAGTCTGGGCGGGGCTGATAACCCGCAAAACTCGGGTGTTCTCGAGGTGGCCCTGGATCGCACGCTTGGTGGCATTCGTCGCGTACGCGGCCACGGGGGCCGCGTTGTGGGGCACAGGTTACGGAATCATCCGTCTTCCCTGGCTCGCCATTGACGATGTTGTCGTCGTGGGAACGGACCAGGTGGACGTGCGAGCAATTCACGACGCGGCGGGTATCCGGCGTGGTTCGCCTCTTCTTGCGCTCGACGTCAACGCCGTCACTGCGGGCGTCAAATCGGTTCCATGGGTGCGGGACGTACGAGTCTCACGCCATTTGCCCGGCAGAGTACGCGTCGAGGTAGTCGAGCGCGCACCGATCGCGGTGTTCCAGCTGGATCGCTGTTACCTCATGGACGAGGAGGGCTTTGTGACGCCACTGAACGGTCGCACCGTGCCGGACCTGCCTATCGTAACGGGATTGAAAGCCGTACCATTCCCGCAGCGGGAAAGCCTGGAACCGGCAGGGCGGGCGCTCGCCGTCGTCGCGGAGTTTCCCGTGCTACGAAACACGGTTTCAGAGCTCTCTCTCGCAGATTCAACGCGGATGGTGCTCATTCTCTCGCCGCGTGGGACACCTGTTTCGTTGCCCAGGTTAACGGGAAGAGACAGGCTGGTAATGCTTGCATCGGTAATTGCGTATGAACCGGATCTTCTCATGACCGCATCGCACCTTGATGCTCGTTTCCTCGGGCACCTGGCCGTCACGTCTTCTCCGTCGTCGAACGGCAACAGGATGTGAGGATCTGACCGATGCCACTGGGGCGAATTGTCGCCGGTCTTGATGTCGGCACCACGAAAGTAACCACGATCATCGCAGAGGTCGATGAATCGGAAGCGGTGTCCGTCATTGGTGTCGGCCAGACAGAGTCCCGCGGCGTGGAACGCGGGATGATAGTCAATCTGGACGAAACCGTGGACTCGATCCAGAAATCAGTGGAACGAGCACAACATATGGCCGGGTGCCGTATCTCCTCCGTGTACGTCGGAATCGGAGGAGAGCACATCCGCGGAATAAACAGCCACGCGGCGGTCACCGTCGGGAAGATCACGAACGAGATCTCGGAAGAGGATGTCAAGAGAGTCATCGACCATGCGCAGAACGTTTCGATGCCTGCGGATATGACCGTGATTCATGTGATTCCGCAGGAGTACCGCGTGGACGATCAAAAGCACATCATTCAACCTATCGGACTGGCGGGATCGCGCCTCGAAGGAGAAGTCCACATCGTACGGGGCGCCGCCACTGCCGAACAGAATCTGCGGCGCGCGGTCCAACGCGCAGGGCTCCAGGTCGCGGGCATAGTCATTCAGCCACTTGCGAGCGCATTGGCTGTGTTATCCCCTGATGAACAGGAATGGGGCGTCGCAATGCTGGACATCGGTGGCGGCACAACAGACATCGCGGTGTACCACCGGAGATGCATACGTCACACGGCGGTGTTGAGCATCGGCAGCGCGTACGTGACGAGCGACATCGCAATCGGCTGTTCGATCCTCATGAGCGAGGCGGAACAGCTGAAAAAGCAATATGGACGGGCTTCCCGGCAACTCGCGGAGCAGGAACACAACCTGCCTGAAGATCCGAGGGAACAACCTGATATACGCTTCCTCCGCGAAAACACGCGGGCAGTCCTCGACGCGAAAATACCGGAACCAAAGTTTTCGGTCGAACTTGCGCGAATAATCGAGATGCGCATGGTGGAGTTGCTGGGGGCTGCCTGGTTCGAGATTCGGAAATCCGGCCACCAGGAGTACCTGGCGAGCGGGGTGGTGGTGACGGGCGGCGGAGCGATGGTCAAGGGTGTAGCGGAACTCGCGCAACGTGTTTTCGGCGTCCCCGTCCGAATCGGTTATCCGCTCGGGGTTGGCGGAATACGAGAAAGCGTCGCGACGCCGGCAAACGCGACGGGAGTCGGACTGGTTCTATTTGGAGCCAGCCAGTTGTTGAAAACGCCACAAACGATGTCCATGACAGACGCTGAGAGAGAGCTTGAGAGACTCAACCAGGAGATGCAGAGAAAGCCGCTTGAGGGCATGCGTCGTTGGCTGAAGGAATTCTTCGCATAGAAAGTAAACTCGTCGGAAACGTCCCAAAACAACTGCGATGAAGCCGGAGTGGTCGGGCACGGAAGGGTTGCCGCAAGGGTTTCGGAGCAGAGGAGGTGGAGAAATGTCAAATGACAACTTCGAACTGATCCACGAGCAGGAACCCGTGGCAAGGATCAAGGTCATCGGTGTCGGGGGTGGTGGCGGCAACGCCATTCGAAGGATGGTCGACAGTGGCCTTTCGCGCGTTGAATTCATCGCCATCAACACGGACCAGCAGGTGCTCCACCGCTCGGGCGCAACCACGCAGATCTGTATCGGCAACAACGTAACCAAAGGGCTCGGCGCGGGGGGCCGTCCAGAAATCGGCAGACAGGCGATAGACGAGGACAGAGATCGCGTTGCCGACGCATTGGGTGGCTCTGACATGGTCTTCATCACCGCCGGGATGGGCGGCGGAACCGGCACGGGAGCATCGCCGGTAGTTGCCCAGATAGCGCGCGAAATAGGTGCGCTCACGGTGGGGGTGGTAACTACTCCTTTTGCATTTGAGCAGCCGAAGCGCCTCCGCAGAGCGGCAGAAGGCCTCGAAGCACTTCGGGAGGCGGTCGACACACTTATCGTGATTTCCAATGAGCGCCTGCTGCAGGTTCTACCGCCCAGGACACCGATCAACGATGCGTTCCGGGAGGCAGACAAAGTGCTTCTCCAGGCCGTTCAAGGAATCACCGACATAATCCTGGTTCCAGGGTTGATCAATCTCGATTTCGCTGACGTGCGGACGGTGATGAGCCACCGAGGCGACGCCACCATGGGAAGCGGCGTGGCAACGGGAGAAAACGCCGCAAGCAGAGCCGCGGAGATCGCTATCGCAAGCCCCTTGCTCGAGGACGTCTCGATCAGGGGCGCAAAAGGACTCCTGGTGAATATCACCTCCAATTCGTCGTTGCCGCAGGAGGACGTAAACGCGGCGATGTCGGTGGTGAACCGGGAAGCCGGAGCCGATGCGGACGTGTTCTTCGGGGTGGTTCTCGACGACAGCGTTCCGGAAGGCGAAATTCGGGTGACAGTCATCGCAACCGGGTTCGAGAGCCGTTGCCCGAGCACGTTCACCAGGGAGATCATGACTCCCGCGCAGAAGCCTTTCGCGGTACCGACCTCTCCGACGGTTTCGGTCAGCACACTGGAACCGGAAAGGGAGCCGGAGCCGGTTGCGGAAGCAGTGCCGGAACCGGTTGAATTGCCCGTTGAGGAGACAGTCGAGCGCAATACGGTCGAAACGGTCGTCAACATCCCGATGACAGAGAACGAGCTTCAGATACCCGCCTGGCAGCGGAAACAACAAGAGCCTCTCCAGGCCCCGGCGGAAGAACCCTCATCTCTGGGAATAGCAGCGCACGTCCTGGTTCCCAAGGAACCGAAGGTAGCTCCCGTTTCATCGGTCCCGCGGGAATCACTGGACCGCGAGCTCCCACGGCAATACGGTATTTACGCCGGAAGCACGGATTCTGCGGACCTCCGGATGCCGACATTTCTCCGGAAGGCACGCGGACGAACGTAACGGAGCTTGCCCGGATGGCGGATTCTGCGTAGATTAGTTATCTGTTTTCGGCGGCGTAGCTCAGCTGGTTAGAGCAGCGGAATCATAATCCGCGTGTCCGGGGTTCAAATCCCTGCGCCGCTACTCATTTCACGCCCCCGCTTCGTGTGAAGCGGGGGCGTTTTTCATCTGGTGCACGGATCCTGTCCCGGAGGGTACAGGCGCACGGTCGTTCCTTTCCTCAGCACTTCGTCCGTAAGCAGAACGGGTTGCTGTCCGTTCAGTGAGAGGTAAACTGGTTCTCCTTCGCCGGGGTTACCTTTCACCGTGATAGTGTCGGTGTGTCTCAACGGCGCATCTACGGTCAGGTGCCACACATCACCTTCCCGCCGGCATGACGTAACGGTGAGCGCGTCAATGCCCAGCGCCCAGCCCCCGTACACGTCCACCCACAAATCTCCGAACCAGTCCAGCATCCGAATCGCGGTCGTAAGCGCACTACCGATACCCCAGTCGAACCCGCTGGGTCCCGCAGGAGCGTCGTAACCACCGTGCGCGTAGTTCTCGTCCGCATACCCGGTTGGCTTCCGGGCGAAAATCCTCGGGCAAATATCAGCATTTTCCGGGATATAGGCACACGCAAACCCCGCCCTGGTCGCGGCAACGGCTCGCTCGAGGTACTCCTGCCTTCCGCTCTGGAGATATTGCCTAGCAAGGCCCTCAGCGAACAACGCCTGTCGCGCATCGTTCCACTCGCCATCAGTATTCATCACTCCGAAACCGCCGAATCCATAGAAACTGAGGAACGGAGGAGACCACACTTGCTGGAACAGGCACAAATAATCGGTAAGCGCCAGGGATTGCTCGCCGATCGCCGCGGTTCCCGTGATTTCGTACAGGATTCGGAACGCCTCAGAAGCCCAGAAAAGGCTCAGCGTGTTCTGCGGATACTGCTGGCTTCGCGAGTCGAAAAAATCCAAAGGTTTGGGTGAACACGAAAAAAAAGTCTCGAAATCCCACCACTTGTGGAACGGCAAGACGTTCCGCTCCACGTAACGAGCGGCGTCCTGCGCAGAACGGAAATACCGTTCCCCGTCAACCACAATTCGGCTCAGTTCCGCGAGGAACATCGCATGGATCGCTGTTTCCGCACTCGCCGGCAGCCGCTTCGTGCCCCATCTGCTCACCATTGCACGTACGTAACCGGAACTGGACCGCGCCGCGCGTTCGGTCGGGTCGTAATGTGTGACACACGAATGCGTATCAACATCAACATAGTCGGGAAAACTCCCATCGCTCCGCTGAAGACGAACAAGCTCGTCCGCGTACGCCGTGCAGAAAGGGAGTGTTCGCACGTCGGGTTCGCAGTCAAGTTGCCACTGCAGTAACCAGTACGCCGTCCACGAGCTGTCAAGCAGATGGTAAACTCCGGGGCCGCCACCTTGAAGGCTGCTCGATACCCATTCAACCGGGCGTCCGTCCGCTGGCGCGAGAACCGCAATTGTAGGGAAAAGCCCGTTTTTCTGCGGTGTTTGGAACAGAAGCTCCCTCGTCGCGAGTGCCCTCCCCATTCTCTCCGTGTTGCCCGTTTCTCGTGCCCAGCGGTACAACCCGTACGCCGAGCGGAGCTGGTTGAACCATCCCTGAAACCAGATATCGTGCGGGTATTCCCGGCTTATCGTCATGGCGCCGACGCGGACGTAGTTCGCCCTCGTTTCCTCCCACAGGTGCTTGTCGGCAAAGTCGTACCCATACTCATAGTAACGGCGGAAAGGGAGCACCTGGGGGCGGATGTCGCGCAACCATTCCCGTCCGTGGTTCTTCCAGTACATGCGGCTCACGGCCTGATGCCCGCGCATTCTGGGAGCCAGAGCATCCACAAAGATATCGCAACCAAACTCGATGCTTGTATCTCGCAACACCACGGGAGCGACGCCTTCTGTCGTGAAAAAGACATGCCCTTCGACCTTCTGTACACACACGCCGCTGGACAAACACGTCAGCCCCTGCTCGCTATTCGAGCAACGAAGGTCGAGAAATGACCGCAACGGTTGGTGCGCAGAGATCCGTGAAAGGTCGGGCACCAACGCGAACGACACCTCCCCGTGCTGTACGATCGCCGCCGGGCTTCTGAACACGTGTTCTCCAACAACCTGCCCCGGTTCAGGGCAGAGACAGGGCGTCCAGACGAAATCCGGTCGGCCGCCGTTGAGTGGCCCCGCCAGAAACTCCCACATGGCACTGAAGCGTCGTACTTCCGCTTCACCGTTTATCGCATCGCGGGCGTGAAGACTTACAAGTGAATCCCCGCACCCGACGCGCATCTCGGTAGTGACAGTGTGAGCCCCCTTTTGGTACACCCATTCAAGAGCGACGCACCGGGAATCGGGATACCAGATGCGCACAATGTCGCCTGCCAGCGCTGGAATCTCATTGTCCTCCCCTGTGGCAATGCGTACCGAACGGGCGATCGGAGTGAGCCCCTGCGTGGCTTCGTGTTGGATAACCACACCGGCCTCGGAAATGACTACCTCATATGCCCCCGCTCTCACGACGATGGTGTCGCCTCTCCGTTCCACGCCTACCGACATGCCCCACTCCTTCCGTCCGGATCGTTCCTGTCCACCAGAAAAGTACCGCGGACACCCGGGAACAGAAACCCGGTTGCGTCAGCACACCCCCCGATGGTTTCATTTGTTGAATTGTTCAACCATTTTGCCACGTGGGGAGGTTTTCATGAAATGGATCGATTTCCCGAATGAGGTCTTCGTGGTCAACGGGCTGCCCTGGTTTGGCGAGACGAAGCCACACCTGTGGCGGCTGCCCGAACGCATGAAGGGTGTGGTCAGGCCAGCCGTGTGGGATCTTGCCACAAACCCGAGCGGCGGACGCATCCGTTTCCGCACAAACACCGCAAATCTTTCCATCAAGGCGAATTTCACCACCGCCACCGCGTACTGCAACATCTCCATCATCGGTCAGATGGGGTATGACGTCTACTCGGACGGCCTGTACTGGCGCTCGATTTTCCCTCACCCCGCCTCCGCGCCGCAGGTCGGCGTGGTGGAGGAGGCGATTTTCGAGAAGCATCCGCGGGAGTGGCGCGACATCTGCATCTACACCCCGATCTACGCACCGGGCGAGGTGATCGCGTTCGCCTTCGACGACGACGTGGAGTTCCTGCCGCCCGCCCCGTTTGCCATGGAGAAGCCGGTGGTGTTTTACGGTTCCTCGATCACGCAGGGCGGTTGCGCAAGTCGGCCCGGCATGAGCTATCAGGCGATCCTGGGACGCGCGCTGAATATCGACTTCGTCAACCTCGGCTTCAGCGGCAACGGCATGGGCGAACCGGAGCTCGCCGAGGCGATGGCGGAGATTGACGCCTCGTGTTACGTGGTGGACTTCGCGCAGAACGTGGGCGACCCTGTGAAACTGCGCGAGGTGTACGGCCCGTTCCTGAGCATCCTCCGGGCGGAAAGGCCGGATACGCCCATCGTGTGCAACACGCCGATCTACGCATCGAAAGCCCTCTGGTGGCCCGAGGGGCAGCGCAACCTCGAAGGCCAGCGGCAGGTTATCCGGGACGCCGTCGCCGAGAGGAAAGCAATGGGCGATACGCGTGTCTGGCTCACGGAAGGCACGGATTTCCTCGGTCCATCGCTCTCCGATGCGTTCGTGGACGGCGTGCACCCGAGCGATCTGGGCTTTCAGGCAATAGCGGACGGGTTCCGACCGGTGATTGCGAGGATTCTGGGCCTGGCGTGAGGGCTTCCCGGGTGGGACAGGCATTCCTGCCTGTCCGGGGCTTGACAGGGAACCTTTCTTTTCGTACTGAGTTGGTGTATAATAGGAGGTAGCACCACACCTTGCATGGCACCCGCTGAAGAGAGGAGGCGAACCGTGCCTTTCTTCATTTCTTCTCTTCCACCTCCGGGGGGGGGGGTACCGCGAGCTACGCGCACGGGCCGCGCCAACGAACACGCCTGAAACGCCCACGAGCACGCTGCCAGCCTACACGACCTCCATAAACAACCTTGAAATAGAGTCGCGCCCCTAATGGGGCTTTTTGTGCGCTGTGCTTGACTTCCCAAAAGAGGAAACTATGAAGAGAAGAATCTCGTGTCTCGCGGTGGGCGGGCTGGTGGCGCTTTGTTTGGTTGCGCGCGGGGCGCCCGCAAAAACGGATAGCTTGGCGGTGGATGAGCGCGTGCAGCGCGTGTTTCCGTTTGAGGTTGGCCAGAAATACGAGTTCAAAAGTGCGCACCGCTTCTTCCGACCAAACGGAGAATCACTTGCGCCGTACACGCGCGCCGAAATCACGGTTTCGGACACGGTCATCAACGGCAAAACCTACCTTCACATCCCTTACTGGTCGAGCTTTGGCACCGAATACTACCGGCTCGACGACTCGTTACGGGTCTGGAACTACAACCTTGGGAACAATGAAGAACGGGTTTTTCTCTATCTCGGCCGGGGAGGATGTCCTCGGAGTGACATTGGTGGCGGGATAACCTGCCCGTGCTACGAAGTCACCGGCTGGAGGGCGAGGGAACCGATATGTAATGTGCAAATTGGATGGCTGTTCCGGTGGGGTTATGGGGATGCGACAAGTCAACACTCCCTTTTCCGCCGCATTCCCATGTCTATCGGGGGAGCACCGGACTGGGATGAGTTATCCAGCGGCTGGGCAATGGAGTTTTTCCGCAAGGAAGTCGGGGAGTATGACTACCGGTACATTTCCCTCGGCGACACGGTACTGGGGTACTCGTTCGATATTTGCTGCGAACCAGAGCACGTGTTCGACGTGTATGGCATCGGTGGCCCCGGCGGCAGCCGCCATCTTCAGGGATTCGGCAACTTCCCAGGCATCGGAATGAACGGAGTAGGTCTCCGGACGCCCTGGGCGGTCTTTCGTCTCGTGTCAAGCGACCCTTGGCCGGCGTTAACCGGGGACATCGTCTCCGTCGCCGCCTTGCCTGCCGTCCCTCAAACGATGGATTTGGCGTGTCACCCGAACCCGTTCAATCCCAATACCCTCATCAGGTACGCCATTCCTGCGCCAGGATATGTCACTCTTCGTGTCTACAATACCGTTGGGCAGCCAATCCGCACACTGATAGCCAAGTACCTTTCGGCAGGGAGTCATTCCTTCACGTGGGATGGGTTGGATGATGCTGGTTACCCGGTCGGTAGCGGTGTGTACGTTTGTGTTCTGGGTACGTCACAGGGCTCTAAGTCACGCAAAATCACATTGGTACGCTAGCGTTGACCCGGACGAAGGGGGATTCTCCATGAGATCTATGTCGGTCTTAACAGCGATAGCTCTTTGCCTTGGCGCCGTTGTGCAGGCGTCTGCCGCGACGCAGCCTGGTGTCTTGAGCCCGAGTGGAACGGCAATGGCGCGCCAACGGCAAGCGGAACTGGTTATAGGTCACGAGGCATTTCATCGATTGAATGCGGAACAACAGCGAATGTTGCTGAGCGGGCAAGTCAACTGCGCCACAGGAATGATTGAAGAGAGCCGGAATGTTTCGCGTGGCGCCAAAGTCGCGGCCACCCAAGGTATTGACTTACCGTCGCTTGGGGACTCGTATTTCGCGAACAAGAAATACCGCCTCATTCTCATCTACCTCACCCCAAGCGGGCAGAGCACTGCCAAGCCCCGGCTTGTCAGGAATCCGTTGCTTCCAGGACGTGTACCCATGAACGGTTCATGGGTGGCAAACTGGACGATGACCGACACTGTCGATTTGCACACGTACACCAAGGAAGCGCTCCAGTATTACATGGATAAGTATTCCTATGGGGAACTCGATACGAGTGACTTCCGGATCGATATCCCGATGCCGAACGACGCTACGCCCGTTTGGGAGTCAACGGCTGAAATGGGCTTCGGAGTAGTGGATAGCGTGCTCAAACGCATCGTCACCGAGGTCGACTCCCACTATTTCGACATACCTGACAACACATATCAACGGGTTGGTTATGTGTTTACGTGTGAATACGGCGGTGGGGAATTCGCGGTGCCGTCAGAGTATGACTCCCTATGGGCAGGCCCTTTCGGGCTAGGAATTTGGAATGGTCCTACATTTGCTGCCAGCGCCTGGCCCGGACTCCAACACCCGCTCTGGCCGGACGCGAACGCGTACAGCGGTCTGAATCTTCTGGCTCACGAGTTTTTCCACCACATGACCTCGAGCGCGTACATTGCGGACCGCGGTATATGGGATTATGGAACGCGCACGTGGGGGTTCGATCTGATGGACCACAACGCGATCGTGAACCGGGAACGAATCAACGCGCCGTATGGAATCGAACCCCTGGCGCCCGTCGACCGGTATTTTTTGGGATTCATCAAAAGCGCGAACTACGCGGAGATCACCTCGAATACGGTGGATGTTCGCGTGAAGCCAAGCGACCTTGCACCATCGGGTAGCGGAAAGATACTGTACCGCATCCCACTGACCTCTGACGGCGAGTCATTCATCATTGCGAACCATCAGGGAAACGGCATCGATCAAGCGTACAATTCCGGGACCAACAACGCAACAACGCGAGGACTCGAGATCTGGCACGTAGGCAAAGACTACAGCCAAATTTCCTCTTGGCATGGTTCTGACGTGGAAATTGCATGGACGATAGCCGAAGGCGATACATACCATCACCCTGACGGACAACGTTGATGGCCTATCTCTGGTCACCTCGATAACGTCGCCACCGGCATGAGGGGCAATCTCGACTGGGTGGATTGCAGCAATCTGCAAGACTCACCATTCTACCCGGCACCGGGGGGCAAGGGACTATGGAGCCTCGTCCCCGACTCCGCGTATGGGGGCTGGAGCCCGGGCGAACCTGAAACGAGTTATCCATTCTGCCCTGAGTACGGCGGTCGGAGCCATGTTGCTTACGATGCGAACATCATCACGCCGACCGCGAACGATTTTTTCAGGGAGTCTATGAGTTTCACCCCCTATACAAGGCCAAATACTGATCATTTTTACATCTATGGCGTGACTAATTACGTCGACAATTACACATGTTCTGATACCGCACGCGATCGCCCGCGCGATGGAGTTGTCGTGGCGGAGTCTTACAACGAGGCCACCGGGCCAACTCATGTCGCCGTAAGCAACATTCGCCAAGAGGCAGGCGGCGACATGCTTTTTGATGTTTATTTCAACTTCTGGGAGGGCAACTTCTCCCACCCGAAGAATTTCGGTACGGCTTCCACAGGGCCATGGGGAGGGAACGAGGAGGAAGTCATCACTGTGGTTGTGGGATCGAATGGGTTCGTGGTTGACAGCGGAAAAACGCTCACAATCAGTGTCGGTTCCGGCGGTGCTACTACCGTGCGCTGTCTTGGAGGGATAACGGTTCACGGCACTTTGACGGTCCAGTCAGGCGTGGTTTTCGACACGATCAAGGGCGACATTGTCATCGCCAGCGGCGGGCGGCTTGAGTTGGGATCGAATGTCACCCTCCCATTTGATTTGGATCACTGCAAAGACCTTCATGTGGATTCAGCAGGCACACTGATTGGGTCAGGTCCCACAAGCGTCATCGAAGGCCCGATCAATGTCCGCGGTCGTTCGGCCACGGTGCAGAACGTCAAGGTTCTTTTCGCTGACCCCTACGGTACCGGGCAAAGCATCATCACCGTGAGTAACGGTTGGCCTACCGACACCACTACCCTTATCAAAGACTGTATACTGAGCGGCGCGCCGAACACGGAAAACCACTACGGCATCGGGTGTTTCGGTTCAAGCCCACGAATCCGTGGCGTGGCCGTAGATACGGTTTACGCTGGTATCTACGCGTACAACGGTTCCGATCCCGTGATCTACCGGTCCGCTGTCTACGACGATCCCGACTGCGAGGGAACCGTGACCAACAACCTTGGCGCTTCCTGTTACTATGGGGTGCAAGCCTATCTCAATTCAGAGTTTCAAGGCGGATATTACAATCCTCCCAATACCCGATTCGGAGGAAACAACTTCAGGCGTGCGAACTCCGCAACCGGCGCCCACGTTTATGCCAGTAACACGGGGCAACAAAAACTGGATTACAATTACTGGAATGGTGGCCCCGATGTGCTCGTGTACAATGGGGCGTACGCCACAACATACCCTCAGTGCGGTTCCCCGTTTCCCCGTCCAGGGCGCTCGGGAGGGGATGAACGACAGCCGGTATTTGCAGCAATAGACTCCGCTGTGGCGGTGCTTGCCGACCACGATACGACCGGGGCCTTGGACAACCTGCGTGCCCTGGCGGGCAGGCAAACCGAGGCGATGGACGCCCTATTCGTGCTGGATCGAATCACTGAACTCTGCTCTCCGGAGCGTGTGGTTTCACTGACGGAAGGTCTGCGCACGCCGGAATCGCGCCCCGCGGCGCGACAGGCGGCGATGTGGGTTATGGGGCGGGCTCGCCACGCGCAAGGCGAACTACTTGGAGCCGCGCAGTGGTACGCGCAGGTGAGGGAACTTGACGCCGATTCGTTGTTGGCGACGGAGTCCAAGTTCGCGGAGGCGGAGCTGCTCTTCGATCTTGCAGGCAAGCGTGATCGGGCTCTTGTTCTGTTCCGGGAGTTTCTCGCCGAAGCATCGGTGGATAACCCCAACCGTGTGATTGCGCGGGGGAAACTGAAGATGGCGGGTCAAGACGGAGGTGAACCGGAGCCTCGAATCACGAGGCCCGCGAGTCCTCCGCTCTTGACTGCCCGCCCGAACCCCTTTAACCCGACGACGTCCATCACGTATCGGGTAACGGCGCAGGGGAACGTGTCGGTGGACGTGTACAATGCGCTCGGTCAGCGTGTTCGGGAATTGGTGAACACCGCCGCGCAGCCGGGGGTCTACACTGTCGTGTGGGACGGCAAAGACAGCGCGGCAAGGCCTGTTGGGAGCGGTGTGTATCTCGTTCGCCTGATCACACCAGCGTCCGTAGTGACAGAGCGGGTGACGCTGCTGAGGTAGAGAACGACAGGGGGCGGCTTCGTGCGCCGGCGAACGCGTCACGTTCGTTTCGCGCAGGACAAACCGCCCCCGTCGGCTCTATTTGGCAAACTGGCGCTTCTGCCAGTCGTTGGCGAACAGGTTGAAGAACCCTTCTTTGTAAGGGTGCTCCTTGATCAGGTCCTCGTTCAGGCTGATGCCGAGCCCTGGCCCGGTGGGCAGTTCGACGTAGCCATCCACCACGTTCGGCACCCCCGGCACGGCCTCTTTCACCCAAGGCTCCACGAAATCGTCAAAAATCTCCTGCACCTTGTAGTTCGTGGTGCAGAACCCGAAGTGAATCGAAGCCGCAGTGCAGACCGGCCCGTTGGAGTTGTGGGGCGCCATGACGCGGTATTGCGCGTCCGCCATGGCAGCGATCTTCTTCATCTCGAGGAAACCGCCCGCGTGGATGATGTCCGCCTGCACGATATCCACCGCACCCGAGTTGAGGAACTCCGGGAATTGGTAGCGCGTGAACCAGCGTTCGCCCGACGCGATGGGGATGTTCACCTGCTCGTGCACCTGTTTCAGGGCATGCGCATTCTCCGGGGGCACCGGTTCTTCGTACCACCCGGGGTTGAACTCCTCAAGCTGCTTGCCGATCTGGATCGCGGTGCGCGGTGAGAACCGCCCGTGCCCTTCGATGAAGATTTCCACATCGGGGCCAACGGCGTCGCGGATGGCGGCGACAAGCTCCAGTGATTTCATGATCTCCTGCCGGCTCATCTCGTAGGTGCCGGGGCCGAACGGGTCCACTTTGAGCGCCTTGTAGCCCTTCGCCGTCACCGTTTTGGCGCGCGCGGCGAACTGCTGGGGCTCGCGCTCCACCGTATACCACCCGTTCGCGTACGCCTTCAGCTTCTCGTGCGCCTGCCCACCGAGAAGCCTGTAAACGGGCTGACCGGTGGCTTTGCCGATGATGTCCCAGCATGCGATCTCCACCGCGCTCATCACCGTCGTGGCGATCACGCCGTTGCGCCAGAAATCGTTGCGGTACATGCGCAGCCACAGGTCTTCGACATTGAAGGGGTCGCTGCCGATGACGTGCCGCCGCTTGGCGCCTTCGAGGTAGCCCAGCACGCCCTCTTCGCGATTCTGAATGGTGGCCTCGCCGATGCCGGTGAGGGCCTCGTCCGTTTCGACTTTGATGAAAATGATGTTCCGCCAGCTGGTGCCCAGCACGAGCGGCTTGACGTCAGTGATGCGCATGGGTGAGATCTCCTTTCGATGCCTGAATTATGCCGCGATCACGCGGCGTCACATTGCCTTCAGATTGGCAAGATAGATTGCGCTCGGTGGGTCACCGGTGCCGCTTCCCTCATGGCTGGAATAGAACGACAGCAAGCCTTCGGAATCGCTCAGCGCCACGAAACCGGGGTAGGAGGTATCTCCTCCACTCGGCAATTCGGCGATTTCCTCCAACTGGTCGTTGACCAACCACCAGAGGGCAGTCCGGGCGGGCTTGCCCGGTTCGCTTTTTCGCCCGCCAACCAGGTATCTCCCCGCCCATTTCGCAAGCATCGGCCCTCCGATCTGGCGCTCGAGCTTCGCCCGTGACCACTCGGCAAAGGGTGGCCGAGAACGGCACACGAGCGCGTTTTTCGCCGCGCCGTCACGTGCGATCGCGAGGAGAGAGCTGTCGGGCTCGAACAGGAACGCCGTCTCGTCGCCGTATTCGTGCTGAAAAAACCCCACCGGCTTAAAGACGAACCCGTCGTCGCTTTCCATCAGGGCGGATTCCGTGATCCGCGTTCCGTCGCCGTGGTCCGCGGTGCGGGCGAATGCGCGCTTTCTTCGCCCACACAGGTATGCCTTGCCACCAAATGCGGCAGCCCGCCAGATGTAGTGTCCGTAGGTGCCCTCAAGGAATCGCGGCCCCTGCCACACCTCGCCGTCGTCGGACCACATACAGTACCCGAGGTGGTGGTTAATGTCGCGGTTCTCCTCGCAGAGCCATGTCCCCGTGTACACAAACAGACGTGTGCCGAAGACGAGGAAATGCGGATCGCGGACGTCCCGCTCGGGAACTCCGAACTCGCACACCTGCTCCCACGTCACTCCGTCGGAGCTTCGCATCACCCGGATGCGCGAGGTGGGAAATACCATGTGTCCATCCGGGCAGGAACGGAATGTGAGGTAAAGCTGGCCTCGGAACTGGCAAAGGTCGGTAAATGCGTTGTGTTCTCCGTTGTTGAACACGCAACGGACGGATTCGATATGAACGCGCACTGGTTTCCCTCCTTCACGGTGCGATCTGATCGCGGTACATCTGCCAGAAAAGAATCCACGGATCAAGGGCAATGATATCGTCGTCCTCGCGGATTTTGAACACAAAGTGGCTGTGATCCACGGCACCGGACAACACCCCAGCGCCCCACGCGAACTGTTCGCCTTTCTTCAACGGCCGGTGTTCGGGGACAGTCAGCTCGGTCATGTGATGCGCCTGCAGTATCCATTCGGAACCGTCGGGCCATCGGTGGATGCCGCGCCACCGGTTGTTGTTATGCCCCATGGCGAGGCTGTTGAAATAGGAGTGGTCGTGGATATCGATCGGCGCCCAGAGCGGAGTTCCGCGCGGGTGGTTGATGTCGAGGCCGCCGTGCGCCGAGGCGCCGTTGTACGGGCCCATCCAGCAGTCTTCCCCACGGTAGCACTGCTCGATCTTGAGGCCGCCTTCGGGCAGCGGGCACCAGGGGTGAAGCGAATCCGGGCAGATGCGGATGGTAGCATCCTGAAACGCGAACCGTGCGTGTTTCTTCGGGCGGCACTCCCCGTGCTCCTCCGTGAGGAACTCGAAAATGGCGTCCACCGCGTCGAACCAGATTCGCACGCCGTCGATCTCCCACGGTTCATAGAAACTGCGTTGACTGGGAATCTCACGTTCGAGCGCGTGCTCCCGTCCATTGATCCGCAGGACACAATCAAAGCGGTACAGCGTCTCTGCGGCGTTTTCCTCCACTTTCAGGTGCTTCAACGTTGTCCGGACTACGTGCGCACTGGTGGAGACAAGTGCAATACACACCACGTCTCCTGAGACAAGCTGGAATTCGAGCACATCGCCGTGGTTCATCTCTACGGGTGTGAGAGTGTCCCGCGCGATTCGTCTGGTTACTGCCCGGTCACTCGGAGTCGTGTCCGTCATCGCACCTCCCGCAAACCCATGTGTACGCACGGTATCAGGGTAACCCCGCGCCGCACGGCGGCAAAAGGCCAGGAGCCTATTCGGTGCTGCTCCCGCCTGCAGGGAAATAGCTCTTCGTCCTCGGACAGAACGCCATGCAACAACGCTCTGTGGCTGTTCTCAGCAGGACGGCGTAACCCGGTCGAACCCACGCTCCGTATAGCTCCGTCATTCCCGCGCAGGCGGGAATCCATAACAATCCACCCCTCGAGTTCCTGCCAACCACCAGCAAAGTGACTCACCTCACCACGGCGATTTTTCCGGTCTTCCTACCAGACGGCGAGGATACGACGTAGAAATAGACACCTGACGAGACCGCAGTGCCGCTCCCGTTCTTCCCGTCCCACGTGATGCCACCGGTCTCCGTCGCAGCGAAATCTCGGATCAGGCTGCCGTCCAGACGGTAGATCTGCAGGGTTGCCCCGATGGGGAGGCCGCCGAAGACGAGTGAATGGTGATGCGTCGGCCTGAACGGCTGCGGGAAGACTCGGACGCTGTCCAGCCCGCTCGGAGGAGCCATTTGAACGACGAACAGTTCGTCCAGCCGTTCGCCCGAAGCCGCAAGGAGTCCATCCACGTGCACCACGTACGCAATGCCCCAGAACCCCAGGGGCGTCTGGTCGCTTACCTCGACGTCAACGATGGAATCCGCGACGCTGAACGACAGCACCTGGATGCCAGGCTCGACGCGAACCGCCGCGCCGGGTTGACTCGAACTCGCGATCGGCAGATCGAACCTCAGCCTGAGGCGCGTGGAGCTTGAAACCTCCACCGCACGAAGGCGACCCGTGGACGGTCGTTCCCCTGACGGGAAGAAGACGGATTCCAGAAGCGGATTTGACCCGTCCGCAAGGTCCACTCTGGCAGCAACCGCGTACGATTCATGCCAGGGACCGATGGGAGTTCCCGGAAGGACCTTCACGATCAGAACGGTTGCGATCTCGCCGGGAAGGGTCCTCTCCACCGATACGCGCGGGGTGATCCGCACATCTGCTTTCTCCGCTTTTGCGGAGTCGATCTTCGCGGTAAGCACGAGCCAGAGTTCAGTGGCGTTTTTCTGAAGCACCGCGACAATCCTCGGAGCGACGCTGGATACGATTTCGCCTTGCACTACCGCACCTGTGGAGAAAACCTCTCCGGCAACTCCGTGAACCCCCGCGAAACGAAGCACGTACACCTGTGTCGGCGAAAGTGCCGAACCGAAATGGATGTCGAAGAAGCGTCCGAACTGGTCAACAGCTTCGACTCCGGTTATCGCCACACGAGGCAGGATTGTGATGGAGTCGGCGACGAGCGATGCGCGCACCACCTCGCGATCGAACGCGATCCTGATGGTGCGGGAACCGATTGCCATCGCAAAGTCAACTCGGGGCCTTTCCTCTCGAGGTGCAGACACAACCGGAATCGTACCGTTCCCCACAGCCCCTGAGGTATCTCTCACGTCATAGTCCAGCGTGACGTCCTGTGAAGGCAACTCATCCGAACGGAACAGGAGCAGCACCCGGAACCCGGACCGATCCCACACGAGCGAACTCGGCCTGTGCTCCTGTGCACCGGCGCGAAGCAGGAAATCTCGTTCCGTTGTCTCCAAGGCGCTCAGCGGAAGATCAAACCGCACATCTACCCCACTGGGAGAAACCCTCGTCGCGCAGAGTGCTTGCGGCCCTGTGTGTGGTCGAACCACAATCGTATCGCTCACGCCACCGATGCTGTCAGCGATGGCGGGATTTACCGCTTGCACGGCGACACAGATCTCGGACTGCAGCAGCGGGGCGAACGTCAGCACCACCGGAGGGACAGGGTTTGCGAACTCAGTCCGAAGTGAAAGGGGCGAATCTCGGCCAATACCTGTCCATATCCGATAGCGCAGACCCGGTTCTGCGTTCCACGAAACGACTACTGAGAGCGAATCCCGGACCCGGACTGACACGTTGCGTGGCGACGCCGGCGCACGGGGCGATGCGAGAGCGCGAAGAACCGCCAACGCGCCCCCCCGCGGGAACAGGAGCTCAGCGCCTCCCTGCCCGTCAATGTCGGCGACGAGAGGCTGGCTCGGGGTGTCCGTTTCTCCGTAATACAGGAACCCGTCAACTCCTGAACCCGTGGGATCGAGAACGTACAGGTGGGGCGGCGTTGCCAGAACAACGACGCGCCTGCCACCCAGATACCCGGAGGAAAACCCGTTTCCCTCGGTGCGCGGATCGTGAAATTCGCGAACGAAATATGGAGTCGTGCTGCCCGTATGCACTTCCAGTCGAAAGGCTGCCACATCAGTGGTGAACTTGGTGTTTTCCAGGTGGCGCACGATCGCGAAGTCGTCTCGCCCGTCGTTGTTCGCGTCACCGATTGCACACACGCGCGTCGCGTCGCCTCGCCCCTCAATCACTCGCGGAACCCCGAACGCATCGTCTCCGACGCTCGGGAACAGCACCACCGCACCACCGACAGTTCCCGCAACGATAGAGTTCCTGCCTGTGCCGTCGAAATCGCCTGCCGCCCTCCAGATACCGAACTGCCCCTCGTAACCGTTCACCGGGCTCTGAAGGATCGCTTTGAGTTCGATTTTACCCGGCCCGGCAGCTTCGTAGACGTGCAGCAGCGCGCGATTCGAATCTACTACTGCGATAATTTCCGCGCGCCCGTCGCCATCTACATCTGCGACACTTGGTCCCACCAGCGACGTCCGCTCCCACCAGGGTGACGACTGACCGATCTCCACCACCCGCACCCGGAACGCAGAATCGAAGTAGTCGAAACCTATCAAGTCCAACTTGCCGTTTCCATCGATATCAACTACTGCTGTCGGGCGCATCTTGACGGGACTCTCCGTCCGAAGGACGGGAGGAGATCCTGGAGGAAGCTCGAAGAACGACACCGTGTCATACGGCGCTCGGTGCGCAAGTTTGATGACAACTTCAGGAATCCCGTTCCCATCAATGTCGGGCAAGGGGGGCATTCCGGTGCCGGCAGGCATCAGGATTCCACCGGCACGCACATCCTCCTCGTCCCAGCCCGACCGGGGTATTGTGTACGCGCTTGCCGTGCCCGTCGAGAATGCGCTCTCCGTTTCCATCCCGGAAGCATTTCTCGCGACCACTTGAACCGTAAAAGGCCCCACACCGACGTCTTGCCGGGGAATTTCTTCGAAATGGGCCCGGTCGGTCGCAGATACGGAATACTCCAGGGGCGAAGATCCGCCAACCGCTCCGCGCCAGATGCGCACCGTGCCGGTTGTCAGATCGTCTGTCTCCCATTGAAGAAAGATTCTCCGGGTATCACCATCCCATCGCGGGAGAACGACCGGCTGTGACCGGAACACGGGAGGCGAACGATCCAATGAATAAAGCGTGCGATCTTCGCCTGTTCGCCCCAGCAGGTCAGTCACCGTCAGGCGCAGGCAGAAAAGTGTGTCAGGATGATCGATCGTGGAGTACGTGCCGCGGACAGTATCTCCTGCCGTTTCCAGAACGCCGGACGCACACGTTGTCCACACCCGTGGAACCGCGCCGACACCATAGCTTAGAACCCACGCGACCGGCGGAGTTCCCCGGACATGTACCGTCCAGCGGACCGCATTTCGAACCTCTGTCGTTCGTCCAGGGGTCAGTATCTGCGCCACCGGGTCCTGTGCCACCGACAGAAGCGTTGGCAGGTCCAGCCTTCCATGGCCAGTCTGCTCATCCCAACCGGGCGGCCCGATGTCAACCACGCCCCGGCACAGAATGGAACGCACTTCCGTGGGTGAAAGGTGTGGCGCGCGGCTGAGGAGGATCGCCGCCGCGCCCGAGACGAATGGCGCGGAAAAGGACGTGCCACCGTTTCGGCGGTACGCTCCGTAGGTGTTCGTGGTGTAGATGCTGACGCCCGGCGCGCAGAGATCGAGATTCTCGCCATAACTGGAAAACGTGGCCCGCGCATCATTTTCGCCCGTGGCGCCTACCGCGATGGTTTCGTCGTATGCAGCGGGAAAGAGGAGCGAAGGTGTGTTCTCATTTCCCGCAGCCGCAACCAAGACAACCCGCGCAGCCGTTGCGTACGCCACGATGTCCGCCATGAGAGGCGTAGACACAACGTCGCCAAAACTCATGTTGATGATATCTGCGCCGTTTTCCACCGCGTAGACGACCGCGGCCGCGATGTCGTCTTCCTCAAGATATCCGCTCCCGTTGATGAGTTGCGCTCCCGCTCTGAGGCACATGATTCTGGCGTTGGGGGCAGTTCCTGCAATACCCACCCCGTTGTTGATGACAGCCGCCGCAACTCCCGCAACCTGCGTTCCGTGTCCCATTTCATCGAACGGGTCGTTATCACGGTCCAGATAATCTCCAAGGCCGGACAATCCGGGAGAGTCCGTGAAATCCCATCCTACGAAATCGTCGACGTACCCGTTTCCGTCGTCATCCACCCCCGGAAGCCCCGCCTGTTCAATTGCGTTGTGCCAGATGTTGGCTTCCAGATCAGGATGCCGGTAGTCCACCCCGCTGTCGATGATCCCGATGATCGGAAATTTTGCGGCGTCGGCCTGAACCTGTTGCCACACCTCATCCAGACGAATGCGTTGAGCACCCCACTGATTCTGCCAACCCGGATCATTCGGCGCTGTTCCGAGCATTCGGTAGAGATAATTCGGCTGCGCCACTATGCCGGGTATCCGGTTCAATGAATCGGCGACCTGCTGCGGGGAGAGTTCGTTCGAAATCCGGTACCTGAACCAGGCACCCACCTGTTCAGGGCGTGCGCTCGCGGATGGTTTCCGGGAACGAAGAGGGAAAAGCGGTTCAGGATCGGCAAGCCCGAGTTCCGTCCCGCGGAAACCGGGTTTCGCCAGCTCTCCGGTCATCCGCACGAGGACCGTGTGCGGGGAAAACCGGGGTATTTCGAGGCAGAACGCAGTCCCCGCCGACACCGAAAGCGCCGTGAACACCGCAAGCAATATTCCGGCACCACCTCGGAGTCTTCCGCTTGTCACAAAGCGTGAGACGCGACCGCCGACTGGAGTCGACAATTCGTGCACCTCATGGGCAGTTCAATAATGGCGCGTCACACGGATTCTGCGGGTGACGGTCGATGAGTTGCATATTACCTGATTCGCCGGTAGCTTCTTTTCATGTAACGATCCCATGACGGTGCCTCTTGACGAGCAACCTGCCTCCCCGGGGCTGTGTCATCCGGAATGGGAACCGCTTCAATACCCGGCACGACATGTAGCAAAAATACTCAAATCGGGGATAGAGGCCACAGCGCCGCGAACTCTCGTTTTCGCCGAGGAGAATACGATGAAGTGGGCTGCCAACAACCGGTTCATTGTTGCGTTCGCAACCCTGACGTTGCTGGGGTTTGCAATCGTTGTCCGGGCCGGCACCACGGGCAAGATATCGGGGACGGTGAAGAGCAGTGACGGCACCCCGCTTCCGGGCGTGGCGATCGAGGTGGTGGGATTGCGTCTCGGCGCGATGACCGATGCAGACGGTCGATACGTGATCCTGGCAGTCCCTCCCGGGCAACACGAACTCCGCGCTTCAATGGTTGGCTTCCAGGCAGCAATAATGCAGAACGTCCGAGTGAGCGCCGATAGAACGACAACTGCGAGTTTCACTCTTCGCGAGGAAACTATCGAGGTTGCTCCTCTGGTCGTCACTGCAGGCCGGCCGAGCATAGAAACAGATGTGACGTCCTCCCAGACAATTGTTGACGCACGGAGGGTATCGGAGATCCCGGTAGGGAAGATGCTGGATGCATTGGGCTATGAGCCCGGTGTCTCCGTCGCCCGGGACAACGAACTCTCCATCCGGGGCGGAGGCCCCTCTGAGA